>Ga0310345_10000065_pt1 | contig 236206 bp, 214 predicted proteins | sample HC15DNA20500_MG_FD_204667 | JGI IMG/M metagenome (GOLD analysis project Ga0310345, IMG submission 204667) | Marine microbial communities from station ALOHA, North Pacific Subtropical Gyre - HC15-DNA-20-500_MG | ecosystem: Environmental > Aquatic > Marine > Oceanic | place: Pacific Ocean... | reverse complement strand
ACGCAGGCCCTGGTCATCCTCGCACGCAAGCTGGTCCGTATTGCCTTCGCGTTGATGAAGAACCGTTCCGACTACGTATCTAGCCCAGCCTCATAAAAGGGATGGACAACATAGAATCTCCTACGGCGCGGTGGGAGGAGACTGCAGTGGCAGCGCAATAAAAAAGGGGCCCGAAGGCCCCTTAATAATCCTGACTCATTGTAAGCAATCAGGGCGTACCCACACAGATATCATGGATACGGAAGCTCTTGTTGGCATTCACCAGGCCAGCGTAGTCCAGCTGGATGGAGTCGAATGCCACGGCCGGGGCCGGTGCAGAGATAAAGCGCTGGTCCGAGTTGGCACCCAGTCCCAGCAGGTCCAGATCCAGCACACCGCCACCGACCGTAGCGCTATCCACCTCAACCCCATCATCGAAGAAGCGGATGGTGGTGAAGTTGCCCAGTAACTCCAGGTTCAGCAGCTGGGATGCAGGATCACTCACCACAAAACCCACCATGCTGTCGCTGATATCCATCGCCGGGTTATTGGCTACGGCTTTCACATACCCACCACCATAGATCAGGGCAGCCCCGATATTAATCTGCGCAAAGGTGGCGTTCATGTTGTCGATGGCATTGCCCTCGTCATCTACAGAGCACCCGAGGCACACACCCAATACAGCGCTGTCAGCGGTGTAATCGGCCGTAGTCAAAGGCTGATAGGTGGTAGCAGCAGAGCAAGTGAACCCGTCGTCGTCACAGACATCACCTTTGCCATCGCCATCACCGTCTGCCTGATCGGCGTTGGGAATGGTCGGGCAGTTATCGGTCGTATCCGGAACGCCATCGCCGTCAGTGTCAGTGGGATCACCGCCACCGCCGTCACAGACATCGCCAATGCCATTGCCATCGCTATCTGCCTGGTCAGCGTTGGCGGTCAGCGGGCAGTTGTCAGTGTCGTTGGGTACGCCATCACCATCACGGTCGTCATCACACACGTCGCCGATACCGTCAACGTCCTGATCCGCCTGGTCGGTGTTCGGGGTGTTCAGACAGTTATCATTGGTGTCGAGGATAGTGTCACCATCACGGTCATCTTCACAGACATCACCAATACCATCGGTATCCAGGTCCGCCTGATCAGCGTTCGGCGTGTACACACAGTTGTCGGTGGTGTTGGGCACACCATCACCATCTGCGTCATCATCACAAACGTCGCCGATACCATCGTTATCCACATCACCCTGTTCCGGGTTGAAGATGGTCGGGCAGTTGTCTACGCCATCATCGATACCGTCCTTGTCCTGGTCGTTATCCTGGTCACAGGCATCACCAATGCCATCACCATCGGCATCTTCCTGGTTGGGGTTCGGTACCAGCGGGCAGTTGTCGGTGGGGTTGTCTTCACCATCACCGTCGCGGTCGTCATCACACACGTCACCAATACCATCGCCGTCCTGATCTTCCTGCATGGCGTTAGCCATGGTCGGACAGTTGTCCACATTATCAGGTATACCGTCACGGTCCTGATCGTTGGTACGGGTTACTGGCGGGTTGTTAGTCCCACCGTTATTACTGTCACCATCACCATCGGCCTCACAGCCTGCCAGACCGAGGCCCAGCAGGGTGGCCAGCATGATGGCGGAGAGGGATTTCATCTGCACTTTCATGACTGTTCTCCTACTGTTCACTAACGCGGAATTCAACGCGACGGTTCATGGCTCGGCCGGAAGCGGTTTCATTACTGGCTACCGGATCCACTTCACCATACCCACGAGCGGTGAGACGTTCCGCCGCTACACCCTGGTCCACAAGATACTGGCGCACTGCATGCGCACGCTGGTCCGACAGGTTTTCGTTATATTCCGCAGAACCGGAGCTGTCGGTATGGCCGGCAACCTCCACATTGAAATCGGTCTGGGCATTCAGGGATGCCGCCAGTCGATCCAGAGTGGGACGAGACGTTGCGGTGATTTTCGAAGAGTTCAGCTCAAAGCCGATATTGTTGAAGGAAATGGTCTGATTCTTGATCAGACAGCCATCGCCATCCACCTTACCGCCAGCGAGAGTGTTCGGGCATTTATCACGGTTGTCCGGGATGCCATCGCCATCGGTATCGGCAGCAGCGACTTCAACAACCTTTTCTACCTCGCGGGTTTCATAAACGATCTTTTCCACTTCTACCGTTTTGGTCACACCCAGAGGCACTTCCAGGCCCAGCGAGAAACGCCAGTCGTTGAAACCACCCTCATCTTCCGACGGTGTGCCGGTGATGCCGTCAAAATCGTCGTACATGTAACGGGCGTCAAAACGCATTTTCAGACCGTTATCAAACAATGGGCCGGTCACCGCACCTACACCCACATTGGCATGCAGGTTCAGGCCATCATCATCGTCCGGTACCACGTCTTCGTAGACACCACCGATCTGGGCCAGAACAAAAGGCGTAAACCCCTTACGGTCACCGAAGGCATAGGCCACACCCGTACTGATGATGTACTGGTAGAAATCCGCTGAGCCTTCCACACCGGAATCCAGGCCATAACCGGCACCTTCGGTCTCCCACCACCAGTGCTCGGAAATTTCGCGACCATAAATCAGGCCTGCACCCAGACCGTTTCGGGAAAGATCACGGTCCTCGTCAAGTACCAGATAATGGAGCATGGGTGCGACGTACTGCCGCGTGGTTTCCTGGCTGTCTTCGGCAGCCAGCGACTGCGTCGCCAAGGCTACTCCAAGAGCCAGAGTGGTTAATCGAGTGCTTCCGTTCATGACTACCCCCCTTGGGTATTAATGATCTGTGCAATCATTGGAATAGTCCGGAAGCCAAAAAAAAACAGAGATCCCGTGGCGTTGCGTTGCTGAAATGTTGTGTGCAATCCGTTGTTGGTGTTTTGTGTTTCCGGGTGTTGTTTTACGTATCCTTCACTACCCGAAAGCGCCAAATTGCAGGCTTGTGTGTACAGCACCAATATTGCACCATAGTGCCAATTAATGAATTGCGATAAAAACCGAGTCTTCCCTGTGCCTAAACGTCCTGCTAAATACGGCATCGCGATTGCCCTGTTGGGCCTGTTTGCTGCATTACTCCACACCGCGTGGCCGTTCCTGTTTTATCCCGTTACCACGCTGACTATTGCCCTTGAGCAATCGTCTTCCTATGCAAAAACCTCAACCGCCCAGGCAGGCATTGCCGAGCGTGACATCACCCCACCACCGGGATTGCCAAAATTTGGCTACTCCGCCTGGGCCAGAGAAGCAGATGGGTTCCGCACCCGATTAAAGGCCCGGGCGTTCTACTTGCAGGGCCCGGATCAGGCGCCACTGGCCATTGTGCAACTGGATCTGGGCAGCGGTTCATTGCCCCTGCATCACCGCGTCGCAGAGCTCATCGAAACCACCGGTGTGCCTGCCCACCGTCTCAGCCTGCTGGTCACACACACCCATTCCGGGCCCGGCCAATACTTGGGTAGCGATTTCTATAATGTGTTTGGCAGTAACCGTCCCGGGTTTGACCCAGCCCTGTTTGAGTTCCTTAGCCAACAGATTGCCGATGCCGTCATCGCCGCCCATGCCAATCGAAAGGACGCCCGTTTTGCTACCGGCCAGGCGGATTTGTATGGCTATACCCGCAATCGCTCATTTGAGGCCTGGCAGAACAATTTCGTGACGCCCCCACACAGTGATGCCATGCAGGCCGTCAACCCGACCATGACCATGCTGCGGATTGATCAACGTGAGGGGGACCATTTTGTCCCGGCGGGCGCCCTCTCGCTCTATTCCATTCATGGCACCGCAATCCCTCCGTTTACCGCTCCCTACCATGCCGATGTCTGGCACTGGATCAGCCGGCAACTGGAGCAGGCATTGGTGGATCGTCAGCCGGGCTTTATCCATGGCGCCGCCCAGGCGACCCATGCAGACAACAACCCAGCCTGGCAGGAAGATTTGCGAGGCGATAAAGAGGCACAACGCATCGGCACAGCACTGGGCAATCATGCTGTACAGCTCTTTCACCAGCTGGAGTCCGAGCTCTCTCCCACGCTGATGACGAAAACCGCCAGCCGCCAGCTGGACCTGCTTGAACAGACCGATAGCGCACGCTTTGGCTTGTGCGAGCGGGCAATCACAGGGACTGCTGTGGTCGGCGCCGCCAACGGGGACGAGGTCTTCCCGATCTCATGGCTGCCGTATTTTCAGGAAGGCTGGCCCCGGCGGCTCTTCACCGATCACTGCCAGGGTGTCAAACAATGGATGCTCTCCAAACTGCAGCTGCTGTTACCCGCGCAAGCATTCCCGCATCAGGCATTACTCCAGGTGATCCAGATCAACGATCTGGTACTTGTGCCACTGCCCTGGGAGATCACCCTTGAAAGCGGTAACCGCATACGCGAAGCCGTGATGGAGACCCTGCCAGCCGACCGGCCATGGAAGGTCGAAGTCTCAAGCCTCGCCAACGGCTATTTCGGGTATGCCGTCACCCCGGAGGAGTACCAGCACCAGTATTACGAAGGCGGCCACACTCTCTATGGTCCCCATACACTGGATTTCCTGATGGCCCAGAGCGCCCGCCTGAGCCAGGACATGCAGCAACAGGACATCAATGACATCCCCGCCGAACAACACTTCCGGCTGCGTACACGACAGTACTTTCCTGCACCAACTGATGCCCCGCTGCCCGAGCGCACCTGGGTTGGCAAGCCCCGTTATCATCCCGATGACGGACTGGCAGGCGCCTACTGGGAAGCGCAGCTGGTGGCGGAACCTCCAGAGCAACTGAGACTGAATTCCCCGTTGCTGGCCGTCCATTGTGACGACCAGATCATCACCGATGAAAGCGGTACCCTGCAGCTGCTCGATACCGGAGAGACCCACTCGTCAGGTCACCGCTATCAGGTTCGCTGGTTCCCGGCACAAGGTGGCGACACCGGCCTGTGCAAGCTGGCGGTTCATCTGCCTGCCAACCCGGTCAAAGTTCGGTTGTCTGCAGCACTGCAGTAGCTGTGAGCCGGGCACAGCACTGCTACACTGAACGCCTTGATCAAGGAGAGACATCATGCGTTCCCTGCTATCTGTGCTGCTGCCCGCCGTTCTGCTCAGTGGTTGCGCCAGCACCACCGACGTAGCCACCCGTTACACCAGCGACAAAACCTACGCCGCTACCGATACCCTCCTGCTGGTGGCCCGTACCCCGGAAGGCAACATCCGTGAAACCTGGGAACTCACCTGCAAGGAAATATTTTCCGGCAATTCGTTGACCATTTTGCTCAGCCATCAGGAAATCCCGTTATGGTACGAGGGCGGAAAAGACCGCATCCTTGACTGGGCGCAAAAGCAGGGAGTGGACAGAATTCTCATGGTGGAACTGACCCACCTGCTGATTGACGCTGCGCAGCCCCCACAGCCCGGTAACCAGCTCAACCCCATGGATGTGAACAACAACGACATCCAGCCCACCTGGCAGGTAGGCATTGGTGGCAAGCTGGAAAAAGAAGAGATACCGGATGCACTGCGGCAGCACGGAGCCGAGCTGATCTCCGGGCAAGGCAAGCCGATCTGGACCGGTATCGCCACCACCCACGAGGCCAGCAACACCGTTGCCATTGCCAAAAGCCAGTGTCAGGCGCTGCGCAAAACGCTGAGGGAACAACAACTGATTCCCTGATCCTGATTCCTGACAAATGGATACCCCCTATGACAGGCCCTCTACACGGACTGACCTTTATCGAACTGGCCGGCATTGGCCCCGGCCCCTTCTGCGGCATGATGCTGGCCGACATGGGCGCCACCGTCATCCGCGTTGACCGCCCCGGCGGCAACCCGCACTCGGCCATCGGCCATACCGTGCTGTTCCGCAACCGCCAGAACCTGGCACTGGACCTGAAAAGCCCGGAAGGCATCGAAACAGTACTCACACTCTGCGAAACCGCAGACGGCATTTTCGAAGGCTTCCGCCCCGGCGTCACCGAGCGTCTGGGCATTGGCCCGGAACAGTGTATGGCCCGCAACCCGAAACTGGTCTACGGACGCATGACCGGCTGGGGCCAGACTGGCCCGCTGGCCCAGGCCGCCGGCCACGACATGAACTACATTTCCCTCTCCGGCGCCCTGCACGCCATGGGGCGCTCCGGTGAAAAACCGGCGATCCCCCTTAACCTGGTGGGCGACTTCGGTGGCGGCGGCATGATGCTGGCGTTCGGCCTGGTGTGTGCCGCTCTGGAAGCCCAACGCTCCGGCGAAGGCCAGGTGGTGGATACCTCCATGGTCGAAGGCTCGGCCGCGCTCATGGCCATGTTCTACGGGCTCAAATCCCAGGGGCTGTTTACCGACCAGCGCGGCACCCACATGCTGGACTCCGGCGCCCACTTCTACGAAGTGTACGAAACCGCCGACGGAAAATACGTCTCTATCGGCAGCATCGAGCCCCAGTTCTACGCTGAACTGTGTCGCATCGCCGAGCTGCCGGCAGACGATTTCGGCCACCAGATGAACCCGCCCAAGTGGCCGGAAATGAAACAAAAGCTGGCGGACGTCATCAAACAGAAAAGCCGTGATGAGTGGTCTGAGCTCATGGAAGGCACCGATGTGTGCTTTGCGCCGGTATTGAGCATTGAAGAAGCGCCTTCGCATCCTCATAACGTAGCCAGAGGCTCGTTCGTCACTGTGAACGGCAGCGTACAACCCGCCCCGACACCGCGCTTTTCCCGCAGTGCCAGTGGCGAGGTCAAACCTGCCAACACCGCCGGTGCCGACAGCACTGCCGTGCTGCGCAACGCCGGCTTCAGCGACGACGCCATCGACAAACTGATCGCCAGTGGTGCGGTAAAACAGGACTGACCGTCCTGCGCTCCACCGGCTCTCCTCAGCCCGTCCCGGTCCGCCGGGGCGGCTCTCAGGAGCCCATGGAGGACACAGGCATGCGCAACCCGGTTATCCCCGGCACCACCCTCGCGATCCACCCCGAACGCTTCCCCGATGCTGCCATCGACCTGCCCGCCAACGGCCGCCAAAAAGCCGTTCTCGGCGGTGGCTGTTTCTGGTGTGTAGAGGCGGTCTACCTGAACCTTGAAGGTGTCCACGCCGTGGTGTCTGGCTACGCCGGTGGTGACCCCGACAAGGCCAACTATGAGGCGGTGTGCAGCGGCACCTCCGGCCATGCAGAAGTGGTGGAAATCGACTACGACAGCACGGTCATCTCCTATGGAGAATTGCTGAAGGTGTTCTTCTCGGTGGCACACGATCCCACCCAGAAAGACCGCCAGGGCAACGATCGTGGCCCCCAATACCGTTCCTCGATTTTCACTGCCAACGACGAAGAAAAACGGGTGGCCGAAGCCTATATCCAGCAGCTGGACAACGCCGGGGCTTTCACCGCCCCCATCGTCACCACACTGGAACCCCTTGACGCATTTTTCCCGGGCGAGGCCTACCATCAGAACTTCGCCCGGCGTAACCCGCAACAGGGTTACATCCGTGCGGTAGCTCAACCCAAAGTGGAAAAACTGATCCAGTCCTTCCCCGACAAACTGAAAGGAGATGCCTGATGGCCACGTCTTCCAGCGGCTATGACCTGACCCCGCTGAGCGATGCCGAAAAGCAGCAAAACGCCGCCAACCTGACCGACGAAGAGCGCCGTATCCTGCTCAATCAGGGAACCGAGCCACCGTTCTGTGGCGGCCTGCTCGATAACAAGGAAGACGGGGTCTACCACTGCAAACTGTGTGACCTGCCGCTGTTCAGTTCGGCCAGCAAATTCGAATCCGGGACCGGCTGGCCCAGCTTTTATGCGCCTTTTGATAACGAGCATATTCGTGAACTGCGCGACACCAGCCACGGCATGATCCGCGTGGAAATCCGCTGCGCCCGGTGCGACGGCCACCTGGGCCATGTGTTCCCCGATGGTCCTCCACCCACAGGCCAGCGTTACTGCCTGAACTCTGCCTCGATGACGTTCAAGGCATAACCCACCCCGTTTTCCGCAGGGGCCTCCCCCATGGCCCCTGTCATCTGCCTTCCCTCCGGCACCACAGCCGCCCTGACTAGACCGCAGAGCACAGCGTCCGAATCTGTCATTGCCTCCTGTTACACTCTGTATACCATCGGATTCAGACCCCCAAGTCATTCCAAAGGCCCGCGGCTCCACCCGCCGGCCCCGATATCGGCAAGATCACAGGAGGCATCATGAACGCCGCGACCCCTGCCCCGACCCGCGAAGAATCCGCCCAGGACCGCTGGGACCGTATCCCCGTCATCAAGACCGGTGACGACTATCTGGCCAGCCTGCGTAACCGTGGCACCCGCCTGTTCCTTTTTGGCGAACTGATCGACGAACCCGCCGATCACCCCATTATCAAGCCGAGCATCAATGCCCTGCGCGCCAGCTATGACCTGGCCATCGAGGATCCCGAGCTGGCTACGGCCTGGTCACCGCTGATCGAGCAGCAGGTCAACCGGTTTCTGCACATCGTGGAATCGCCCTCGGACCTGGTGAAAAAGAACAAGATGCAGCGTCGCATGGGCCAGATTACCGGCACCTGCTTCCAGCGTTGCACTGGCCTGGACACCATTAGTGTGCTGCACTCGGTCACTTACGAAATCGACGAGAAACACGGCACCCAATACCACCAGCGTTACCTGGAATTTCTGAAGGAAGCGCAGCGCAAGAACATCCTGATTGCCGCCGGCATGACCGACCCCAAAGGGGACCGCAGCAAGCGCCCCGCAGAACAGGCCGACCCGGACATGTTCATGCGGGTGACCCGACGCACCGACAAGGGCATCTACGTCAAAGGCGTAAAAGCCCACATGACCGGTGGCTGGAACCAGCACTGGATCTGTGTACTGCCCACCATGAACCTGACTGAAGGCGACAAGGATTACGCCGTGGTCGGGATGATCCCCGGCGACGCCGAAGGCATCACCTATATCTACGGCCGTCAGAGCTGCGACACCCGCGCCCTGGAAGGCGGCGATATCGACCAGGGCAACGCCCAGTACGGCGGCCAGGAAGTGCTGGTCTACTTTGATGACGTTTTCATCCCCAACGAGCACGTATTCATGGATGGCGAATACGAATTCGCCCAGGAGCTAGTCACCCGCTTTACCGCCTACCACCGCGCAAGCTACGTGTGCAAAACCGGCTTGGGCGACGTCATGGTGGGCGCGGCTGCCTCCATCGTCGAATACAACGGCCTGGAAAAAGTCAGCCACATTCGCGACAAACTGGTGGAGATGACTCACCTCAACGAGACCATCTACTCCTCCGGTATTGCCAGCTCCCACGAAGCGAAAAAGATGCCCAGCGGCATCTACATGAACGACACCATGCTGGCGAATGTGTGCAAGCACAACGTGACCCGCTTCCCCTACGAGATCTCCCGTCTGGCCCAGGATCTTGCCGGCGGCATCATGGTCACCATGCCCAGCGAACAGGATCTGGACAATGAAGAAGCCGGCGACATCATCCGTCGCTTCCTCAAAGGCCGTGACGACATCCCCACCGAAGATCGCATGCGTATCCTGCGACTCATCGAGAACATGACACTGGGCCGCAATGCGGTGGGTTATCTCACCGAGTCCATGCATGGGGCCGGCAGCCCGCAGGCCCAGCGCATTCAGATTTTGCGTGGCATGGAGGTGGAGAAGAAGAAGTGGCACGCCCGCAAACTGGCTGGCATCAAACAGGAAGCGTGATTCCTGCTTGCCTGCACGGGGCGTCCTGCTAGAATGGCGCGCGCCCCGTAAGCCGGGCATGCCGGGATAGCTCAGTCGGTAGAGCAACTGATTCGTAATCAGTAGGTCCGCGGTTCGATTCCGCGTTCCGGCACCATTAAGAACACAAAAAAGCCGCGCCCTCCCGGGCGCGGCTTTTTTTGTACCGCAAAACCATCAAGGCAGTCCGTAGGATCGTCGCTCGCGGCGCGATACCGATCCAGGGTAAAACCCGTTTCCCCCAGACAACACAATCATTTGCCGCCGAAGGCTTTCTGCCAACCGACAGTGAAGGTGTAATCCGTTTCCATCTGAATGCCGTGCAGGGATTCCTGTACCGGCGCCTTGTATTCCATTGCCAGGCGATGCCCTTTCAGTGCGCCATTCTTGCCCAGCAGGTTCAGGCCAACACCGATATCCAGACGCTGGCCTCCCTTGGCTTCCGGGTCTGCAGCGGGGTTCATCATCGGGGAAATGGTCAGATCTTCCGCTTCACCATGGATATCCGACCACCAGCTCTTGTAGGCCGCCACGGATACCGACGCCCAGGGCGCGAGCGGTTTGGCTGCCCAGGCGGTAAGGAACTTTCGAGACCCCAGTTTGTAGCCCTGATCGTTCTCATCCAGTGCAATTCTGGCGCTGGCCTGGGCGCCCCAGCTCCAGCTAGCGTATTGCTTGTTCAGGGTAATTCCCGGACGAGCCTCGTAACTGCCAGAGCCCAGCTGCATGGGATATGGCAGCTGCAATTCCTGCCCTGCCATGGGGATGTAGTCCTCTTCCTCGATAGACCCTGTCGGCAGGCCCAGCACCAGATTCAGGTGCAAACGGTAGCCACCTTGATCATAGAACTTGTACAACCCGCCCACGCTGACATCACCAATACCGGACGTTTCCGTATCGAACTCGTCTTCCATGGTGTTCATCATCATGGTCATACGGGTTTTGGTCGTCATTTCGTTGGTGCTGTAAGGCAACATGGCCAGCAGGGTCAGGTTGTCCGTGGGCGCATACATGGCGCCGACCATGTGCATTTCCATGGTCATATCGTAAGGCAGGGCTTTCATGTTCATTGGGCCCATGCCGGGGATCTCGTCGAACGCCTCATTGGTGCTCAGCGAGTCACTGCCAGACTTGGCTCCACTCATGCCCATACCCATGTAGCGGTAGGACAACATCCATTCCCCCTTGGCATGGGTATGGTCGCCCATGACGGAAATGGGGGCATGGCTATCCGCACGGCCACCGTCGTAATGGCCCCAGGCCAGACCAGAAGTAGCAAGAATGGCAGCTGCCAGCGTGCAGCGAGTGAAAGTCGTCGACATGCGTATTCCCCGTTGAGTGACAAACGGGCCACAGGGTAGCGCCCGGCGTCACAAAACCAATGTGGCAAATTGTCGCAGTCAGCCCTTCAGCTGGCGTCGATACTGGCCTGGCGCGCAGCCCTGCCACCGCTTGAAGGCATGATAGAAGTTGGCGGTATCCGCAAACCCCAACTGCTGGGCCAACTCCGGCAGGTTGCATTCCGGAGCGGCCAGAGCCTGGCGGGCAAAGTCGAGCCGAACCTGATCCCGCAATTGCACAAAGCGGGCGCCCTCTTCCAGCAAGCGGCGCTGCAGGGTACGCGGGGTCATGGCTAATGCCGCCGCCACGGCCTCGATGTGCAGGTCTCCCCCGTTCAGCTGGGTACGCAACTGGCTCAGCACCTGGCCGGTGATCCCGCCCGCTCGGCTGAGGCCGGTCAGCCGTTGGTCCGCCGAGCGCCGCAAGCGCTCATGGTATTTGGGGTAGGCTCTCGGCAGAGGCTCGGCCAATAGCATGGCGGAAAACTGAATCGCGTTACGCGGGGCAGCAAAGTGCAACGGGCACTGGAAGAACGCATGGTAACCCTGCCGCTGGGCCACCACCGGCGTGGCATGCTGAAAGTGCACTTCGTCGAGCGGGAACTGCCCGGCCATCAAGGAACGGCCAATGGCCACCATGGTCGCCACAACCAGATCGTTGTGTTCGCGGGTAGCCGTGAATCGCAGCGTTGGCTCACGGCTGACCACCGACAGGCGCACCGACTTGCCCACCAGCTCCATACCGAATTCGAGATAAGGCACGATCAGGTCCTTGTAGCGAAACAGCATGCCCAGCCCCTGCTCCAGTGTCGCTGCCGTGGCCATCAGGGTGCCCAGTAAATCCAGGTTGCCGTAATGGTTATCTGCACCCACATGCAGGCCAAACAGGGGATCCTCGCTTTCGGTAAAGGCGGTGAAGAGCAGTTCGTCCAGCTGCTGCAGACTGATGTAGCAATCACTGCGACCCACAATCTCCGCATCAATCCCGATGCGCTCAAACAGGGCCTGGATGTCCAGCTGGCTGCGCAAGGACACTTCCAGCAAACCCGGCAGAATGGAGGCCGGAAGCAATGTTGTTGTCATGGCCATACCTCGTTATCCCCTGACGCTAGAAAACCCCGCCAACAAGGTCAACGCTGTTGTCACAATTGGCCTGTTATGCCGGTGGCAGCCCCGGTAAGCTAGTGGGCTTTGGAACCCCGGCCCACTACAGGGATGCATCATGCTGAAACGTTATCTTGTCGATGAAGTCACCGACACCGGCGCACCACGCAAACAAGCCTTCAAACTGTTTGCCGAGGCCAGTAACTGGCAGAACTGGTGCTCTGTGGTCCGCCACGCCCGCCTGCTCAACGGCGACTGGCGACGCGGCGCCTTCCTGTTGTTCGTGGTGGATCTGCCCGGCCTGCCGCCTGCTCCGGTGGTCGTGAAGGTGTACGAATACAAGGAAAACGAGCGCATCACCTGGGGCCTGGATACACCGGTGGGCCGCATCCTTCACCGGTTCACCTTCCTCGATGATGACAACGGAAACTGCCGGGTGCATCAGGAAGAATGGACCGAAGGCCTGTTGACCCCACTGGTAGGCTGGCCTGCGGGCAAGGTCATTCACCGCTTCGACACACGCTTTGCCGCAGAATACGCGGCCATGTTCTGATTGGCTGACCGGATACTTCCATGACCCATCGGCTGTTCAAGGCCTACTGCAAGGCGGTGTTGGCGCACCCGATTTTCTGGCTGGTGCTACTGGCGCTGGCCTGCGGCTATGCCGCCACGCAGGCCCGGCATTTCGAGATCGACGCCTCCACGGATTCCCTGATCCTGGAAAACGACAAGGACCTGCAGTATTACCGCAAGGTTTCCAAACAGTATGGTGGCAGTGACTTTCTGGTGGTCACCTACTCCCCCACCCAGGCCCCCCTGTTCCAGCGCGAGACCCTCAGCCATTTGCAGGGCCTGCAGGAAGAGTTAAAAGCCGTCAGTCGGGTGAAATCGGTGTACAGCATGCTGGACGTGCCGCTGCTGTTCAGCCCGCAAGTCGAATTCAGCGACCTTGCCAACGGCTACCGTACGCTCACCGACAGCGATGTGGACCTGCAGCAGGCCGAAGCCGAATTTACTGACGTCAATCCGTTCTACGAAGACCTGCTGGTCAGTGACGACGGAGGCACAACCGCGCTGCTGGTGACCTTCGAGCGCGATGCAACCTACTACGAACGGTTGAACCGGCGTAACGACCTGCGCGAACAACAACGCAATGGCGAACTGGATGCCAATGGGGAAACCCAGCTGGAACAAGCCACCCAGGCGTTCAGCGAGTACAACAGCCGCATTCAGGAACGCACCGCCGGCGAGATTCGCCAGGTGCGCGACATCATGGATAACTACCGCGACCAGGCAGACCTGTTCCTCGGCGGTATGCCCATGATCACCACCGATATCGTCAGTTTTATCCGTGCCGATCTGAAGGTATTCGGTGCCGGGGTACTGGTCTTCCTGATCATTGCCCTGTTCATTATCTTCCGCCGTCCGCGCTGGGTCATCGTGCCCCTGGCCTGCTGTGCAATCACCGTACTGCTCGTGACCGGCCTGCTGGGGCTGATGGACTGGAAGGTGTCGGTGATCAGCAGCAACTACATCTCGCTGCTACTCATCATCACCATGTCCATCACCATCCACCTCACCGTGCGCTTTCGCGAACTGCATGAGGCAAACCCGGATGCCACCCAGGCATGGTTGATCAAGGAAACCGCAGCCCACATGCTGCGCCCCAGCATCTACATGATTCTGACCACCATGGTGGGCTTTTCCTCACTGGTGATCAGCGGCATTCGTCCGGTCATCGACTTCGGCTGGATGATGACCCTGGGGCTGGGGGTGGCGCTGGCCGTATGCTTCCTGGCTTTCCCCGCGCTGCTGGCTCCCCTGGCACCGGGCAAACCCCGCCAGGGCAAGGACATCAGCCGCCAGCTCACCCTCGCCTTCGCCCACTTCACCGAACGCCATCGTCCGGTTCTGCTGGTGGTCGCCGTGCTGGTCGCGGTGGGCTCTTTGTGGGGCGTCAGCAAGCTGACGGTAGAAAACCGGTTTATCGATTACTTCCAGGAAGAAACGGAAATCTACAAGGGGATGGTGCAGATCGACCGCAAACTTGGCGGCACCACCCCCATGGACATCATCATTGATGCCCCCAACGTAGAAAAAAGCACCTTTGCTAGCCAACAGCCCGACCAGGGTTGGGACGGCGAAGCGCTGGAGGATTCCGCCAGCGATCCCTTCGCCGACGGCGGCGATCCGTTCGCTGGCAGTGATCCGTTTGCCAGTGGCAATTCTGTACAAGACACTGATGCCTTTGCAGACAATGCCCCTGTCGACGACCCCTTTGCCGCCGGTGGCGACGTCAGCGATCCGTTCGCACAGCAAGACAGCGCCCAGGCGCAATCGCTGAAAGATGCCTACTGGTTTACCCCCGCACGGCTGGCCCAGCTGGTCGAGATCCAGGACTACCTCGAAAGCCTGCCGGAAACCGGCAAAGTGCTGTCGCTGGCCACCACCTATGAAGTGGCCGCCAAACTCAACGGTGGCCCGCTGGAGTACGTCCAGCTCATGCTGCTGGCCAAGTTCATTCCCGCAGACCTGCATCAACAGCTGGTAAAACCCTACCTCTCGGACGACGGCAACCAGGTGCGTATCAGTGTCCGGGTAATCGACTCTGACAAGAACCTCAATCGCAACGCCCTGCTCGCCAAAATCCGTCACGATCTGCAGAACGACTTCGGCCTGCAACCGGAACAGGTGCATCTCACCGGGGCCATGGTGCTCTACAACAACATGCTGCAAAGCCTGTTCGACTCACAGATCAAGACCCTGGGCTACGTGTTCGCCGCCATCCTGATCATGCTGCTGATTCTGTTCCGCAGCCTGCCTGTGGCGTTGATCAGCATGGTTCCCAGCCTGGTGTCCGCTGCACTGGTGCTCGGCCTGATGGGCTGGATCGGGTTGCCACTGGATTTGATGACCATCACCATCACCGCAATCACCATCGGCATCGCCGTGGATGACACCATCCACTACATCCACCGCTTCCATGAAGAGCTGCCCAACGACAACGATTACGTGGCCACCATGAAGCGCTGTCACGGGTCCATTGGTAAAGCGATGTACTACACCTCGCTCACCATCATCGCCGGCTTCTCGATCCTGGCCCTGTCCAGCTTCAACCCAACGGTCTACTTCGGGCTGCTGACCGGACTGGCCATGCTGGTGGCGCTGCTGAGCAACCTGACCCTGCTGCCAGCTCTGCTGATCACCGTCAAACCCAAGCTGAAAGCCGGCTAACCACCAAACCAACCGTAGGGCGGAAATCGGCGCGAGCCGATCTCCGCCGTCTACCGTAGACAATGTTGGCGGAGATGGGCATTCGCCCATTTCCGCCCTACGGCCACCACACGCAGCTGCACAGCCACCGCAAGCCCTTCAGATGCAGAGCGTCAAAGCCGCCTTAACGCTTACGCAACGTCATTCCCTGAAATTTCATGGCACAATGCCATTAAGCACTAACGGGCCGGGGGGCCCGCGAATCACAAGGGAAGGGAACCAACACCATGCTTAACTCTGCATTTTCCAGGGCTTCACTCTGGCCTGCGCTACTGGCTTGCCTGCTTATCACGGGATGCACAGGCACACGCTATATTCCCCCTCAGGGACAACTCGCCGCACCCGCATCCCCTCCTGCCGCCCTGAAAGGGTTTGAGGGCAACGCCCAAGTCCAACTGGATGTCGCCGGGGGCTATGCCTCACCCAATGATCGGACTTATCCGACACAGCTGGCCAACGACGAAATTCAACGCTGGTTCGCTGGCAACGGTGACGACCTGACCGTTCACATTCGCAATGAGAATACCCGGGACAGCGGCTGGTTAAGCATGGTGCCCTACTTTCTAACGCTGGGGATTTTGCCCTCCTGGTTGAACACCGAGGGGGAAACAGTGATGGAAGTGAAGGCCGGGGATGAGGTGTTATTTGCGAATCGCGAAGACGTTGCGTACAAATCGGCCCTGTCCATGCTGCTTCCGACTGCCTACCTGGTCGGCAGCCCAGGCAAACAACAGTACGAAATCATGGCGCATGATCAGCTCAACCGGCATAAGCATGCTCTTCAGGCCTTCATCACATCCCAACAGGCCGGTTACGAAACCGCGGTATCCGACGGCACAGTAGAAGCCTATCGCCAGTATCTTCAGGCCAATCCCGACTCGTTCTTCCGAATGGAAACCTTGCGGCGGCTATCCGAACTCGCGCCGGAAAAACAGGCGCTCGCCTTTCACCGCGACAACATCGCGATCGATAATACCTATATCGTTTACCTCCCCGATGAATACGATATCTGGTTCCTTGGCCCTGCCAACATGAAAGTCTACGACGTTCTCCGACTGTCCAGCGCCGAAGACGATGTCCTGCTCGCCTCACGCATTCGTGCCGCAAATCAGCCCTACAAGGTTTTCAGTAGTGATGAAATTGCCCTGCTCAAAGAAGGAGGCCTGTCTTCTGCACTAATCGCGGCCATGATTGACGCTAGCGCCAATACGGCACCAAGCAGCCCCGTCCCTGATGGTGTGAGCAGTGCGGCAGTAGATAGCGCAACGACCGAAGCGTCAGCCGCCGTGGCCCAGCCCGGGGTCGCAGATATCGCTGGCCAGTGCGCCAAGCGCTATGCCGCTCTCAAGGCTTGTGACCAGGTGCCCTCCTTCGGGGCCAATGTCTGCCGCAGTCAGGTGAAAAAGAAGTATTCCCACATGGCCTGTGAATTGATCCAGTGAGCCTGATTCGTTGGCATCATCGGCCTGACTTGATAACTGTCCAAATGAACAGTATATTGATCGTCCGGGTAGCCCACAGGCCTTCATTACTGTGACCCCAGGAAAGCCTGCTGATTGATCTCCGCGCCCCAGGGACGGGGCCGGGCTCCCGGACTCATTCAAATAGCACAACGCCATCACCACGAGTTGTGCTATTGGCAGGAGCAGCGCTCGAGCCGCGTACCACTAGAATCGCCAGCCGGCAGACACCCACTGTGCCGTTGCCTCCGGGCAACCCGCATCGCTGACTGGCAGATCACGCATCCCCACCAGACTCTCTTTTCAATCGCTGCCGGTCCCGAATTGCCTGCACTTTGTTTTCAAAGCTCTCCTCAGCACCGGCCTTCTCAACCGCAGGCTCGCCATCCCCAGAACCGTGCGGCTCCAGTGCATCCAGCAGAACACCGGGCAACAATAACACTCCAGCTGAAAAGCTCAGCACCGAGCCCATCGCCGCCACCAGCAGCAGGGCCTCATTGCCCATGTCAGGAATGAGCGAAAGGAAGAAAGGAATAATCATTAACAGCAACAGCGACACGTTCATTCTTGATTGGTAACGCCCTCCAAGAAGGCGCCCCACCTTTCGCATTCGAAAATAGAATGAAACAGCAGCCAAAAGACTGAGGGCTGACAGAGCCCAAAACAGATATGTCACAACACGTCCTTTTTCTTATTAGAGATTGAGTGAATCCCTAGCCTTCTGGTTTCTCCAGTTCCTGCAACACATAGCCCACCTCTTCCATTTTCTCTGTGAGCAGCTGCTGCGCATCCTGAAGCCCCCGGTTGTAGAAATGGGGTCCAATCTCCGCCGCGAAGAAGTCCATCAGAAACTCCGCCTCAAAGCCCCCAATCTCTTGATTCAGCTCAGAGTCAAAATACGCCTTGATCTTGCTGACCATGCGATCTTTCTGATCCTGGCTGAAGGTAATCTCCGTCATAATCCACCCATCACGTGCAGGAGTTCATGCTTGCATAGCGATCAACATACAACAGCAAGCCTACCGTCGCCCCAACAAGCCATTCCCCAGCAAATACCCAGCCCCAAACACCGCAGCGCCAAAGATCAGCGTATTGGAGAGGATCCCCTCAAAGGTGTATTGCGGCTGCCCGCTGAAGGCAACATGCAAACCGGCATGCACCACCAGAAACACCGACACCCAACACTGCCCCTGCGCCACCCGCTCTGGCAAGCGGCTGGTCAGCCAGCCCAATACCAGCGCGAATATCGGCACATGTAACGTCACAAACACGACTCGTCCCACATCGGGCGCCAGCCAACTGGTCAACGGCAACACCCGCCACTCACTATGTGTCATGGCATCAAGCTCGTGGGTAAACAGCAGGCTCACACCGATAAGAAACAGGGCTCGAAGCCAAAGGGGCTGGGGAACGATGGACATAGCGGGATCCCTGGGGTTGTGTTTCTCTGTTCTACCGTGGATTAAGGGTAAAGGGAACACTGGGGGAAGGACTTGTCATTTGCCGTCTAAGGCACGGAGCAAGACCTGCCCCTCGTGTTCCGGAACGAATTTGGGTGGCTTGTCATGCACTTTTTTCTTCATTGGTGATTCTACTGAGATCGAGCATAAGCCGGGACTGTATACCTTTAACCCAAGTATCTCTTTTGAACTGTTGGTGATAGGCATCAACCTCTGAAATAGATTCCTTAACAGCCTCAATTGCTTTTTCCATGGACTTTGCTCGTGCGTCCGGGGTCAGGTCTTGCCTGGAGCAAGACCGGCCCCCAGCTCCGCGGACACACTGCATTGCCTTGTTATTTACTTAGGCCGCCCGTTAGACACTGAACCGCCACTCTGTATCAATAAAATCGCCCTTGCTTCTTTCGATCATTCCGCGCAATGAACGAATATGAGCTGCACCAATCAAGAAGACCGCGTGATCAAAATTCTGACTCTTGCAATAATAAGCGATGTTCGCGATCATCGCGTGCTCTCTACTTGCTTGGGCCTCCTTCCACTTTTCATACAAGCCCTGGATGATCTCGTCGCCTTTAGTTTCAACTATGTGGTCATCGAGCCTCTCAAGCCCAGACTGCGATTCAATGTAATCAGTACTATTGAGAAATGAAAAGCCCTGAGAGCGTGTACTGGAATAAATGCGCTCATGTATAGACCTAGCAACCTCAACACCATAGTTCTCTAGGAAATCGAATAGTCTATCAAATATGAGCATCTCAGCCTTATCCATAACATGAATATCAACAGGAATAAGGTCTATAGGTTGATGCTTAGAAAGGATCTGAATAGCCCGGCTCTCTAAAGTTTCCTTTGAAAAATAATGCTCCATTTGACCCGGCGGTGTTTCAAGGAAAATTACATCTGGCGATACTAGCTTCAAAATATCAGCCAACGCTTCGGAATCCGCAGCGCCATTATCCCTGTGTACAGTAGCAATAACAGAAATTATTCCCATTAAATAACTCGATACTTACCTTACATAACGACCGCATTTGCGGCGGGTTTGGATCGCGGTAGAAAACCAGTCCGGCAACATGCTTTCGAAACTCGGGGTTAGGTCTTTCCTTTTTCCATCTTAAGCACGGGGCAATACCTGACCCTGAATCATGACCTCATGAGCGCTTTGTCAGAGATTTTCAAGGTATTCGCCTTTGAGCTGACTACTAAACTTAGCTTTTACTTCATCTAGGATAATTTTAAATCGGTCACGAATTTCACCGTTATTATCAATAACCGAGCGTATTTCATACTCATCCAGGTTATCTAGGCGCTCTCTCTCACGGCGGAGCTGAAGTAGCTTGGACTTTCCAAACTGAAAACCTTCAAACTCACCGAATAGTTCTAATAGACTCTGATAATGTTCGTCCTCAATTATCAGCGCCCCTTTTCTTACTTCGTGCTTGGCTTCTGATAGTGATTTTGCAAAATCCTTTACGTAGGCTCTTGTTGCTGCCGCCCATAGTTGGTCGGCCGATTTTTCGAGATCGCACAGGGCAACCCAGACAGTATTGTATAAATTAAATTGTGATTCAGAGTACCGTAGAAAAACAGACTTGTTCTTTTCTACATCTAGCTGATACTGAGATTTAAGCTGCTCTAGCGCCGTTTTATATTTATTTTTATCCTCTTCAAGAATTTTTGTAGCCCAAACTTTTCCTAGCCAAGATGACAACCCCATCATAATGGCACCAGCCCCACCTAATGAAACCAAAATAGCCCCACCTGTTTGTGCTATTTCAAGTATGTTCATGCTTTCTCCATGGCGATACCTAATCCTCTCCACCCAAAGTAGACACTGGCCTGCATCTGGAGCCAGGTCTTGCATCATGCGTCAACCACAAAACTAGAGTTAGCTTTGTCTTGAAGACTCACGAGCTAGGACCTAGCCCAAGTGTCATATCTTTAAAACGGCTTTGGAAATTTCCCAGCCTCAAAGTCTGAAATCAGGGATTTCACTTCCTTGATTCGTTCAGCAGTACAGAAACCTTCAATTTTTTTGCTTTGGAGGTGATGGAACTCGATGCCATTCATATCGTGTTTGAATCGCTCCATAAAATCCTCTTTCAATGAAGGATCACCGTATTCCTCGATTAATCCATCAATGACTTTCTCTTTATCAAAAGCGACATCACAGGTCTTGGCTGCGCCAGCTCTTGACCAAGCGAACTGAAGATTGGGGTCCCAACTCATGGCATCTTCACCGGTAAAGCCATTTTCATAGTGATAGACATAGGCCTCAGAGGCTACATCAAATTTTGTCATTCCCCCTTTTCCTTGATACTCAGCAAACACTCCGCCCGAGAGACCAGCGGCTACTACTAGAATCGTTATTCCATGAACTCTCATTTTCCCCTCGTTATCGCCTCAAAATTTTCAAATTAATCATCAATAGGCACTGTGACTCGCGGTGTTCCATATTTATCTGACTCTTTTAGAGCACAAATCGACTCTACCCGAACAATAAGCAAATTTATGTAAGCCATATCCTACAAATTCAACTTGTATGCGGGTGAAAACAGAGGGGTTGTGTGAGGGGGAAGGGAAAGCCTTGGGGGTACTTTTTTCCTCGCTTTGGCTCGGGATCGCCATGCGAGCATGGCTCCTACGGAGGCAAGTGCGATTGGGGGATTTCGTTATAAAAAAGCCGCGCGGTGCGCGGCTTTTTCGTTTAGCTGTAGTACGTACTATGCGCTCTTTTCGGCGATCTTCTTTTTCCAGATGACCGGGCCGGTTTTGTGTACGGATTCGCCTTCAGAATCCACGGCTACGGTGACGGGCATGTCTTCCACTTCGAATTCGTAGATGGCTTCCATGCCCAGGTCTTCAAAGGCCGCCACACGGGATTTGCGGATGGCTTTGGAAACCAGGTAGGCAGCGCCGCCGACGGCCATGAGGTACACGGCCTTGTTGTCCTTGATGGCTTCGATGGCCGCATCACCACGCTCGGCTTTACCCACCATGCCGATCAGGCCGGTTTCTTCCAGCATGGTGCGAGTGAACTTGTCCATGCGGGTGGCAGTGGTGGGGCCTGCCGGGCCGACCACTTCTTCGCGCACCGGATCGACCGGCCCTACGTAGTAGATAAAGCGGTTGGTGAAGTCCACCGGCAGTTTTTCGCCTTTGGAAATCATGTCGACCATGCGCTTGTGGGCCGCGTCACGGCCGGTGAGCAGCTTGCCGGACAACAGCAGGGTATCGCCGGGCTGCCAGGTCTGCACTTCTTCCGGGGTGATGGTGTCCAGGTTAACGCGCTTGGCGCCTTCATCGTTGCCCCAGGCAATGTCGGGCCATTCTTCCAGGTCCGGGGCTTTCAGGTCAGCCGGGCCGGTGCCATCGAGAATAAAGTGGGCGTGGCGGGTGGCGGCACAGTTGGGGATCAGCGCGACCGGTTTGTTGGCGGCGTGGGTGGGGTAATCCACCACTTTCACGTCCAGCACGGTGGTCAGGCCACCCAGGCCCTGGGCGCCAACCCCGAGAGCATTCACTTTTTCAAACAGCTCCAGACGCAGTTCTTCAGAACGGGTCTGGGCACCACGGGCCTGCAGCTCGTGAATGTCGATGGGGTCCATCAGGGCTTCTTTGGCGATCAGCATGGCTTTTTCGGCGGTACCACCGATGCCGATGCCCAGCATGCCTGGCGGACACCAGCCAGCGCCCATTTTCGGAATCTGTTCCAGTACCCAGTCCACCACGGAATCGGACGGGTTGAGCATGGCGAACTTGGATTTGGCTTCAGAGCCACCGCCTTTCGCTGCCACGTCGATTTCCAGGGTATCGCCGGGCACGATGGAGTAGTTGATGACCGCAGGGGTGTTGTCTTTGGTGTTGGCGCGCTTGCCATCCGGGTCCGCCAGCACCGAGGCACGCAGGACGTTGTCCGGGTGGTTGTAGGCGCGGCGTACCCCTTCGTTGATCATGTCATCGAGGCTCATGTCGCCTTCGAAAGTCACGTTCATGCCCACTTTGGCAAACACGGTGACGATGCCGGTGTCCTGACAGATGGGGCGACGGCCCATGGCAGCCATGCGGGAGTTGATCAGGATCTGCGCCATGGCGTCCTTGGCGGCCTTGCTCTCTTCCTTTTCGTAGGCTTCTTTCACCGCGCGGATGAAATCCACCGGATGATAGTAAGAGATGTACTGCAAGGCATCTGCGACGCTCTGGATCAGGTCATCCTGGCGAATCACCGTCATGGGGGAACTCCTGCTGGGACTGAATTTGGGGGCGGTAGTATAGCCCAGCCCCCACAGAAGGAGAAAACCCGCTTTTGCCCTGTTCGTTACAGGGAACAGTCACATTCGGTGGATTTGAGCAACCGGATGAGGTGCCGGTTGACCTCTTCGGGCTTTTCCAAATGCAGAAAATGCCCTGCCCCGGCAAGGGTTTGCAGCTCGACCCCGGCGGTGAAATCACTTTCCACCAGGGTGTGCTCCAACAGCCTTGGGCTCATGCAACCATCGTTTTCCCCGATCAGGATCTGTGTCGGGGTGGCAATGTCACGGCCCAGCCAGGCCCGCGCCTTACGGTGTTCTTTCTTCCAGACCTTGAACAGCGAGCGGTACCAGGCCAATGCGGCGGGGATCACGCCGGGTTCGGCGAGAGTGTGTTTGGCGTTATCCAGATACATGGCCGGATCCCAATCAGGGGACCAGCGCAGCCAGAGGCTTTCCACCCCGGACAGATCCCCCCGTTTCAGCCAGCGTTCCGGGGCGATGGGCAGCTGAAAGAACTGCATGTAACCACTCAGCAATACCTGCTCAGGCACCTTGATCAGCGCCTGTGGAAGACGTCGCAGCGGCGGAATTGCAAGGGCACTGAACGAGCAGAAGGTCTCCGGGGCCTGGGCACAGGCCAGGTAGCCCACCGCCGCGCCCCAGTCGTGACCGATCAAATGCACCCGGCCGCCCAGCTGGGCGGCAAAGACCATCAGATCGTCTACCGCGGCATACAGGGAATAATCCCCATTACCGGGCTGGCAACTGGGCGCATAGCCCCGCAATGCCGGCGCGATGGCGGTATAGCCAGCCTCGGCAATGGCATTGATCTGTACGGCCCAGTTTTCATAGGTGTCCGGAAAACCGTGCAACAGGATGACCGGCTCCCCTTCGCCGGCCATCAGGGCGGGAAAACGCAGGTCTCCATTGACCAGCTCTACCTGTTTCATCCGCGTACCTCAAAATGATTGGACAGTGGCGCATCACTCGCCTGCACACCCACTGCGGTCACCTGTGCCATGGCGGGGCCCTGGTGCAGGGCATCGAGCATATCGGCGACGGTATCCTCATCCCCTTGCAGCAAAGCTTCCACACGGCCATCGGCAAGATTCCGAACCCAACCGACCAGGCCCCGTCGACCGGCTTCACGCTGGGTCCAGGCGCGGTAGCCTACTCCCTGGACGACGCCGGATACCAGTACGTGTTTATTCATTCGAGCTCTCCCGCTGATCATTGCCGACAGCCTTTTCGTCACGAAACAGCGCATCCAGTGAGACATCCAGGGGCGCCATCATCTCCTGCCGGGCTGAATCCATGCGGCTTTTGAGCTGCTGCTCCCAGGGGGTAATCTGCTCCTGATGGCGCACCCGCAACTGGGTATGGGCCGGCCAGGGCAGCATGGACACCAGCTGCCCCAGGGTCAGATTACGCAAGTCCCGTGACAATACATAACCGCCCTCTTCGGTGCGGCGGATCAGACGGGCATCCAGCAGCAAATTGCGGAATTCATCCCATTGCGAGATCCCGGATTGGCGCATCACCCTGCGCACTTCCCGACTACTCAGCAGTTTACCGTGCTGCTGACGCTCCCAAAACACATGCAACAGGCGCATCAGGGCATGCATACGGGGCACCTTGCTGCGATATTCATGAAATACCACCAGCGCCCGCACCAGTTCCGCCCCGCCGAGCACGATCATCCAGGAAATGTAGATCCACAACAGGAACACCGGCACCGCCGCAAACGCCCCGTACACCACCTGGTAGCTGGGTGCCTGCTTGATGAAGAAGGTAAAGCCCCCTTTAGCCAGCTCAAACAACAGTGCCGCGACTGCGGCCCCCAGCACCCCCTGCCGAAACGGGATACTGGTATTGGGCACCACGGTATACAGCAGAGTCAGCATGATAGTGGTGAACAGAAACGGCAGCAGCGTCAGCCAGAAGCGTGCACCACCAAGAAAGGTCAGGGTCTCGTTGAAGATCGCCTGCGATGTCAGGTAGGACGAGATGGCGAGCCCCGCCCCAAGACAGATGGGGCCCAACGACAGCACCGCCCAGTACATCAACAGACTGGTCAGCCCCTTGCGCCCGCCCCGCACCTTCCAGATGCGATTCAGGGTCTGCTCGATGGTGTGCAGCATCAGCACCGAGGTCACCACCAGAAACACAATCCCCAGCCCGGTGAGATTGGAGGCCTGCCGGGCAAAAGACTGAAGATGATCCAGCATCATGTTGCCCGCGGAAGGAACAAAATAATTGAATGCCCACTGCTGGAATTGGGCGCCCTTGTCTTTCAGGGCCGGCACCGATGCCAATACGGCAAAGCTCACCGTCATCACCGGCACGATGGCAAACAGGGTGGTATAGGTCAGCGCGGCAGCACTCTGACGACAGCCGTCTTCATTGAACTGACGCACCAGCAAACCGGCAAAGGCGCGAATGGAATCGTATCGCGCCCGCACCGGGATCAGCTCATCATCCTTTTCCATCGGTTCCGGCATAGAAATGGCGTCCTTCTCCTTGCCACGGGTGGCCGGCAGCTTACAATGACCGGCGAATTCACTGAATATGCAAAGCCATGACGGATTACACGATTTATCATAACCCGCGCTGTTCCAAGTCTCGCCAGACCCTGGCCCTGCTGGAAGACAACGGCGTTGCGCCCACCATAGTAAAGTATCTGGACGACACCCCGGATGCGAGCACCCTGACAACACTGGTCGAACAATTGGGGCTGGGCCGAGCCCACGATCTGGTACGCAACAAGGAAGCCGATTACAAAAGCGCGGGGCTGAGCAAAGACAGCAGCGATGACGATGTCATTGCCGCCATGGTTCAATACCCCAAGCTGATCGAGCGCCCTATCGTCGTAAAGGGCAACAAGGCGGTACTGGGACGGCCGCCGGAAAATGTGCTGGACCTGCTGAAATCATAACAACAAGGCCGATGGCATGACGGATTATGTACTGGTGCTTTACTACAGCCGCAACGGCAGCGTGGCCAACCTGGCCAGGCAAGTCGCTCGTGGCATCGAGGGAACAGGGCTGGAAGCGCGTCTGCGCACTGTACCCGCCATCAGCGCCGACCATGAAAGCACAGCCGCCCCGGTGCCGGAGAGCGGCGCCCCCTATTGCACCCTGGACGACCTGAGCGGCTGTGCCGGGCTCGCGCTTGGCTCCCCCACCCGTTTTGGCAATATGGCCGCGCCGATGAAATATTTCATCGACCAGACCAGTGAACTGTGGATGAAAGGCGCGCTGATCGGCAAACCCGCTGGCGTATTCAGCGCCACCAGCAGTCTGCACGGTGGACAGGAAAGCACCCTGCTCTCGATGATGACGCCCCTGCTCCACCACGGCATGGTCATTACCGGGGTGCCCTACTCGGAAACCGCCCTGGTCGAGACCACCACGGGGGGCACCCCCTACGGCCCGACCCATGTTTCCGGAACCCACAGCGATCCGACCCTGACCGATCATGAAATTTCCGTGGCCAGAACCCTGGGCAAACGCCTGGGCGAACTGGCAAAACAATTGAAGGCCCGTTAATGATTCTGCTTCTTCTGCGCATCACCTATGCGCTGTTACTGCTGGTGGGAATCACCGGTTTGTTCAGCCTGGCGCCGCCGGACACCCATTTGGTCTCTACCCTGATCATCGCAGCGGTGCTTTATACCCCCTTGATCGTGATGCTGCCGGCAGTGATAGATGGCAACAAGCGTCAGGCCACCTGGCTGTGCTTTGTCCTGTTGTTCTATTTTTGTGGTTACGCGGTACAGCTACTCGATCCGCCGCCGGTGCGCACCCTCGCCATCGCCAAGACCACCCTCACGGTGATGCTGTTTGTGCTGGCAGCCATGCAGATTCGCGTTGGCCAGCAAAAAGCCGCCCAACCGCAGGAACCGCATGCGGATTGACGACCGGCTGGAAATTGAAACGCCGGAAGGGGCGCTGCTGACCTTGTCATTAGCCGGGCCCGTCACCCGTGCCATGGCCTACGGCATTGATCTGCTATTGCGGTTGCTGATCTTTGCCATCGTCGCCTTGTTATTGAGCCTGGCAGGCAAAGCGGGTACCGGGCTGATGCTGATTACCCTGTTCCTGCTGGAATGGTTTTACCCGACCCTGTTTGAAGCCCTTCGTCATGGCCAGACACCCGGCAAGAAGTGGATGGGAATCGCCGTGGTGCACAGCAATGGCAGCCCGTTGAGCTTTAACGGCAGCCTGATCCGCAACCTGCTGCGTACCGCCGATGCCTTTCCCCTGTTTTACCTGCTCGGTTTTGTCAGCACGCTGATCAGCCCGCGCTTTCAACGTCTTGGCGATATGGCGGCCAACACCCTAGTCATTCATGTGGAAAACCCCGCCACGTCCAGCAAGAACGACCAAGGCCATAACGAAGCACCAGACTGGTCACTCAATCGGGACGACCAACTGGCTTTGCTGGCCTTTCAGGAACGCCATGAGCAGTTTTCCGAAGCACGCCAGCAGGAACTGGCGCAGCTTGCCTATCCGGAATTGAGCCCACCGCTGGCGTTGAAGAAACTGCAGGCCGTGACCCGCTTTCTGATGGAGGGAGCGCGGTGAAACAAATCCGCTTCGAACAACAATATCGGCCGGGCTGGGAATCACTGGAACAACAGCTCACCCAGCTGGAAGCGGTGCGCGTCAGCCGCCGCAAGGCGTTACCGCTGGATCACTTTGTGGGCGACTACCGCCAACTCTGCCATCAACTGGCCCTCGCTCGTGAACGCAGCTACAGCCTGGAGCTGCAACAGTATTTGAATAACCTGGTGCTGCGCGCCCACCGTCAGCTGTATCGTTACAACCCGCCGCTGGCAGAACGCATTGGCCAGTTCTTCGCCCATGGCTTCCCCCAGGCCGTTCGCCGGCAATGGCAGTGGCACCTGATCAGCGCGCTCAGCTTTGTCCTGTCTATTGCCCTGGCCTGGTGGCTGGTGCAGCAACAACCGGACATGGTCTACACCGTGCTGGACGAAAGCTCCCTGGCTGACATCGAGATGATGTACCAGCCGGAAGGCAGTGACGTAAACGTCCATGAAGGCCGCACCGGCGAAGACGATGTGGTGATGTTCGGCTTCTACATCAAGAACAATATCGGTATCGCCTTCCGCACCTTTGCCGGTGGCCTGCTGCTCGGTGTTGGCGCCATTGTGGTAATGCTGTTCAACGGCAGCTTTTTTGGCGCCATTGCCGCACACCTGATTAATGTCGGGGGCGACCAGCCTTTCTTCACCTTTGTGATTGCCCATGGCGCGCCGGAACTGACCGCCATTGTGCTGGCTGGCGGCGCCGGACTGAGGCTGGGCTGGGCCATCATTGCACCCGGCGCCTATACCCGGCTGGATGCCCTGCGACTGGCCGCCCGTGATGCCTTACCGACCATGTACGGGGTCTTTACCCTGCTACTGCTGGCCGCCTTTATTGAAGCATTCTGGTCACCACGGGAGTTCGAGCCGATGGTGAAGTACGCGGTTGGGGCCGCGTGCTGGGGGCTGCTGTATCTTTATCTGATTTTCGGGGGACGGGATGGATCTCGAAAACGCTAGCGCCCGGCTTGCTCCACGCAGCCCCTGGCAGGCAGTGGATCTCGGCACCCGCCTGTTCCGTCGCTGGGCCTGGCCGGTGATACGCACCTGGCTGGCCTTCACCCTGATTCCCTACGGCCTGCTGCTATGGCTTGCCACGTCGCAGGAAGCCTGGTGGCCGTTGCTGCTGTTCTGGTGGCTAAAACCCCTGTGGGAACGGCCGTTGCTGGCCTGGTACAGCCATGCCCTGTTTGCTGAAGAACTGAGCCTTCGGCAACTGTTTCGCCGCTGGCCGCGCTATGCCCTGCCGGGCCTGTTTGCCCAGCTCACCTGGCGCCGCTTCAGCCCGTCACGCAGTTTCAATACCCCGGTGTGGCAATTGGAAGGAGCCCGCGGCCAGCAACTGAACCAACGCTTGCAGGTACTGCACCGCGCGCCCTCCAACCGTTCCTGGTTGATGACGGTGGTCATGATTCACCTGGAACAGTTCATGTCGTTTGCACTCATGGCGCTGGTGTACATGCTGGTGCCCTGGCAGTTGAATCTGGAGCTGAGCGACTGGTTCTTCGAGGAAAGTAATCTGCAAAGCCTGATGGCTTCGGTCTGTTTGTATCTGGCCATGTGCATCACCGAGCCTTTGTATGTGGCCTGCGGCTTTTCGCTTTACCTGAACAAACGCACCTGGCTTGAAGGCTGGGACCTGCAGCTGGGCCTGACCCGCATCGGCAAGGCGCGGGCCGGCACCAGCGCCGCCCTCGCCCTGCTGGTCGGCGCCCTGCTGCTGCCGACGCCACCGGCACAGGCACAGGCACAGGCAACACTGCCCGCTGACACCAAGGATGAGCAGCAGCAGGTCATCGAACTGCTCGCCGGCGAAGATTACATGCCCTTCGACACCTTCACTTACCGGGAATGGAAGGATCAGGACGAAGACAGCGAAGACAGCAGTATCTGGGAAACACTCTGGAAAAAGCTGTTCGAATGGCTGACCAACAGCGAATCACGGGGCAGCGCCGACAAGCCGTTCAGTATTCCATCCGGCTTGTTATGGGGCATTGTGTGGGCAGTCTTTGCGGGCGTCGTGGTCTGGCTGCTATTGAAGGTGGTCAATCAGATGGGCTTCCGGCTTCCGGGGCGCCAGCCGCAGAACGCGATCCCAACGCATGTGGCGGGGCTGGATATCCGTCGCCAGAGCCTGCCTGACGATATCGCCAGTGCGGTGAATGCTTGCCTGCAAGCAGAGGATATTCGCGGCGCACTCTCGCTGCTGCTTCGCGCCAGCCTCGCCACCATGCTGCAGCGCTACCCGGTCCCCCTGGCGGCGGGCAGTACCGAACAGCACTGCCTGCGGACCCTGCGCCAGCATCACGGCAGCACTCCCGCACTTCAGTTTCTTGGCGACCTGATCAATGCCTGGGTGCGCACTGCCTGGGCCCACCGTCCGGTGCAGGCCGCCGAGGTCAAGGCATTGCTGAGCCGTTGGCAATCGCTGGGTCAAGCGGAGACCGCCCATGGGTAAGTGGCTACCGGTCGTCATTGCGAGCGTCATCGCCGCCATGGTGGGCGGGTATTACGCCCTCACCGAACCGGTGACCGCGGTGCACCGCATGCCACTGGACAGCACGGTTCTGCGCAACCCCTATCATGCCGCACAAGCCTGGCTACAGCAGCGCCAGCAACCCAGCGAACGCATCCTCAGCGCCGCCGCCCTTTTTCCCCTGCCCGACAACACCCGGGTGCTGGTGTTTGACAAGCGCCGCGGCCTGATGACCGACAGCCAGGTCAGCCAGTTACTGGAGTGGGTCGAAACCGGCGGTGAGCTGATCGTCGCAGCGCGCCCCCTGCCGGAAAACCGCGATGAGGCCAGCGCCAGCGAGCAGCAATGGCAAGACAATGATCCTCTGTTGTACCCATTGGGCATCACCGTCTGGCGCCTCGAAGACGAGGATGAATTTCAGGAACTGGAAGAAGACCCCCTGATTGCCGTTTTGGCCACCATGCCGCTGTTTGCCGGCGATCCGCTACGCTACTGCATGAACAGCGATAACGACGACCTGCGTGAAAGCTGTGTCTCTCTGTTTTGTGATGCCCCGGAACAACCCGAACCCCTGCTATTGCACGGTGAAGGCAGTGAACGCGACCGCTACATCCAACTCTATAGCGACCATGTTCTCTGGCATGACAGCTGGGATGAGGAAGACGATATCGCCCCGCACCGCCAGTGGCCCACGGAAGTGACCGGCTGGGCGGATAACGAGCATGGCAGCCAGTTGATTCAGCTTTCCCTTGGCGACGGCCAGATCACGGTGCTTTCCGATTTGAGCCTGTGGGACAACGATCACTTGCTCTATTTCGACCACGCCTGGTTGCTTGGCTGGCTCACCGGGGATAGCCCGGTCTGGTTTGTGCGTTCAGTGGAAATGCCACCCCTGGTGCAGTGGCTGTGGCGCCGCGCCCCCGAGCTGATCAGTGCCCTGGTAATCCTGCTGGGACTGTGGCTGTGGTATCGGATTCCCCGTCAAGGCCCCCTGCATCCCGCCAACGACGGTGACCATCACGATTATCTGCAGCACCTGCATGCCAGCGGCTACTTCCAGTGGCGCACCCGACTACACGCCGCGTTGCTGCGAGACCTGCGCAAGCAGGCCGGCAGCGTGCTCAACCGCTTGCATCCAGACCCGGATACCGCCTTTGCCCTGGCCGGCCGGCGGCTGGACACCCGAGCAGAACAGATACGCCTCGCCTTGTATGGCGACCCGGAAAGCCGCGAACACCTGCTGCAAACCGTACAGCTACTCCAGACAATAAGGAGCTTGTCATGACATCCCCTTCCACGCTTGCCGATGCCACCCAGCTTGCGCAAGGCATTGAACAGCGCCTCAATCAGGTGCTGATTGGACAGCAGCAAGTGGTCCGCGAAGTGCTGATTGCCCTGATCGGCGGTGGCCATGTCCTGATCGAGGGCGTGCCGGGGCTCGGCAAGACCCTGCTGGTACGCAGCCTGGCCAAGGTGCTGGAACTGGACTTCAACCGCATTCAGTTCACCCCGGACCTGATGCCCACCGATGTCACCGGCCATGCCATGTATGACCAGAAGACCGAGCAATTTCGCATCCGTCGCGGCCCGGCCTTCACCCAGTTATTGCTGGCCGACGAGATCAACCGCGCCCCGGCCAAGACTCAGGCGGCATTGCTGGAGGTGATGCAGGAGCGGCAGATTACTATTGAAGGCAAGGCCTTCAGCCTGCAGGAACCCTATATGGTACTGGCCACCCAGAACCCGCTGGACCAGGAAGGGACCTACCCACTGCCAGAAGCGGAACTGGACCGGTTTCTGTTCAAGGTCATGATTGATTACCCTGCCCACCACGACGAGACTCGCCTGGTGAACATGGTGCTCGACGGCACCATTCGCGCCAGCCTCGATGTGGACTCCCTATCCCCGGTCACCGATGGCCCCGGCCTTCTGGCCATGCGCCAGCTCAGTGACGGCATCCTGATTGATGAGCAGGTTCTCGATTACGCGCTGCGGATTGTCCGCACCACCCGCGATTTTGCCGGCCTGAGCCACGGCGCCAGCCCCCGGGCCAGTATCGCGGTGGCCCGGGCCGCCCGGGTGCACGCCCTGTTTGAAGGCCGAGACTTTGTGACCCCGGACGACATCCAGCAAGTCGCCCGCCCGGTACTGCGTCACCGCATTCAACTCAGTGCCGATGCCGAAATCGAAGGCCAGACCCCCGAATCCGTACTGTCGCGCCTGCTCGACCAGGTGGAAGCGCCACGCCAATGAAACCCGATCGTCGGCTGCTGGCCATGATCGCCATTTGGGCGGCTCTGGCCTTGCCACTGCTGTTGTTCGACGCACAAACGCTGCGGGCACTGTGGTGGGCGTTGGGTGCCGTGGTGCTGATTGTGGCAGGACTGGATGGCTGGCGACTGCGGCGCATGCCCGCCCCCCTGGCCGAGCGCCGTCTGCCCAGCGCGCTGTCGGTGCAACAACCTCACACCGTCCGGGTTCGCCTGACAAGCGCCTCCCTGCAACCCGGCACCCTGCTGGCGGATCATCACCCCGGCGACGACCCTGACACCGGCCTGCCCTGCCTGATCTCGCCGGCCGACGAAGAAATTACCGAGCTGAGCTACAGCTACCGACCCGCTCGACGCGGCCCCGCGGAATTCGGGGATCTGGAATTCTGGGTGCCCAGTGCCCTTGGCCTGTGGCGAGGCCGCAAGGTGTCTCCGGCGGCTTGCACCGTGCCGGTTTACCCGGACTTCTCGCGCCTAGGCCAGGGCGCGCTGGATGCCAGCCATGCCTTTCTGCTCACCGGCACCCGGCTCAAGCCCCGCCGCGGGGAAGGCATGGAGTTTCACCAGCTGCGCGAGTATCACCCCGGCGACAGCCTGCGCCAGATCGACTGGAAAGCGACCGCCCGGCGCCGCAGCCTGATCAGCCGCGAATATCAGGACGAACAGAATCAGCAGGTATTGTTGATGCTCGACGGTGGCCGACGTCTGGCCATGCCGGTGGGTGAATTGACCGGCTTCGACCATGCCCTTAACGCCGCCCTGCTGCTTGCCTTCAGCGCCCTCAAGCAAAAGGACAAGGCCGGCGCCATGCTGTTCTCCGGCGACCAGCCGCGCTGGCTACCACCGGTTCAGGGTCAGCAAGGGATCAACCATTTGCTCAATGGGCTGTATGACCTGCACCCCAGTCACCATGCCAGTGATTTCAGTCTGGCGGCCCGCCAACTGGTGCGACACACCCGGCGCAGGGCCCTGGTGGTGCTGATTACCCGCCTGCAACAGGAAGACCGCGATGACCTGATGACCGCCGTCAGCCTGTTACGACGGCATCATCTGGTACTGGTCGCCGACATGCTGTTGCCGGAACAGCAAGCTCTGTCGCGTCGCCGCCCCGGCGACTTTGACGAAGCCCTGCAGGTATGTGCGGATGCCCAGGAGCAGCAGGCCCGCCAGCAGCTGCACACCCGCCTGCGTCACGCCGGAGCGCTGGTGACGGCGACAACCCCACAGCAGATGCCGACCCAGCTCAACCAGCTGTATCTGATGCTCAAACGCAGCGGCCGGTTGTAAACCCGCCGCTGGCGTTCTCCCGAGAACCACATCAAACCACCGCCTCAACACAGGGGCCACCCCTATGTTAAGGTGATGGCACAAGGGAACCACTGACTGCAATTGTTATTGTGCTCTGCGGTGTGATTACCGGTTTCTGCCATGACCGGCCGCACCCTTGCATTGTGTCACTATCCTGAAGGACGCAACGTTCGATTGAGATAGAAGGGTTCCCGATTGCCAACTGCACAAGGAGCTTCCTATGTCAGATTCTGCCGAGCAGGAGAGCACACCCACCTCGGGCATCCAGACCAAGATCAATCCCCCTGTCTTCTACGGCTCACTGATCATCATCATGGGTCTGGTACTTTTCTCCGTCATTGCCCCTGAAACCGCAGGCAATTTTTTCAACAACCTGAAACTCGCCGTGCTTGAAGAAGCCAGCTGGTTTTACGTTCTTACCGTGGCCATCATTATTTCTCTGGTCGCGTTCCTGGGCATCAGCCGCTACGGTGAAATCAAGCTCGGGCCTGACCATTCAGAGCCGGACTACAGCTACAGTTCCTGGTTTGCCATGCTGTTCTCCGCAGGCATGGGCATCGGCCTGATGTTCTTTGGTGTCGCCGAACCCATCATGCATTTCACCAGCCCGCCGATGGCTGAGCCCAACAGTATTGCCGCCGCGAAAGAGGCCATGCGGGTCACGTTCTTCCATTGGGGTCTGCATGCCTGGTCGATCTACGCCATCGTCGGCTTGATTCTCGCCTACTTCAGTTTCCGCCGCGGGCTGCCCCTCACATTGCGCTCTGCGCTCTACCCCATTATTGGCAAAAAGATCTATGGGCCCATTGGGCATGCGGTAGACATCTTCGCCGTCGTCGGCACAGTACTGGGCGTCGCCACATCACTGGGCTTTGGCGTTCAGCAGGTCAACGCCGGGCTGAATTATCTGTTTGATCTGCCGGTCAGCGACACCGTGCAGGTATTCCTGATCATCGGCATCACCGGCCTGGCCACGATTTCCGTGGTCACCGGGCTGGACGCAGGGATTCGGCGCCTGTCTGAACTCAATCTGGGCCTCGCCTTTCTGCTACTGGCCTTCGTGCTGATCCTCGGTCCTACCGTCTTCCTGATGAAAACCTACATGCAGAACGTGGGCGCCTACCTGTCTGAACTGGTCAGCATGACGTTCAACCTGTATGCCTACCAACCCAAGGAAGACGGCGGCCCGCAGGCATGGGTCGGCGGCTGGACCATTTTCTACTGGGGCTGGTGGATCGCCTGGTCGCCCTTTGTGGGTCTGTTTATTGCCCGTATTTCCCGTGGCCGTACCATTCGTGAATTCGCCATGGGCGTCATGTTCGTGCCTGCCGGGTTCACCCTGTTCTGGATGACCGTGTTCGGCGACTCTGCCATCAACATGATCATGAGCAATACCTTTGCCGAGCTGGGCGGCCTGGTGAACGAAAACATGTCGGTGGCGTTGTTCCACTTCCTGGAACAATTCCCCTTCTCTGGGTTTATTTCAGGCGTCGCCACGCTGATGGTGATCGTGTTCTTCGTCACCTCCTCCGACTCCGGCTCCATGGTGGTGGATATGCTGGCGTCCGGTGGCCATGACGACACCCCGGTATGGCAACGCGTGTTCTGGGCGAGCTCTGAAGGCATTGTCGCCATTGCCCTGATGCTCGCCGGCGGACTGGGCGCGCTGCAGTCGGCAACTATTGCCGCTGCCCTGCCATTCTCCCTGGTGCTGCTGATTGCCGCCTATGGCTTGCTGCGCTCGCTGAAGGTGGAAAACATCCGTCTGCGCAGTCTGCAGGCGTCAGTCGCGCCCCCTCCCGAGTTGAACGTGGGCCATCAACGCCCGGCAGGCGGATGGAAGAGCCGACTCAAGAACATGGTCAACTTCCCGATCCGGGCCAGGGTACTGGAGTTTCTGGAAACCACCGTAAAGCCGGCACTGGAAACTGTGGCGGCCGAACTGGAAACCTACGGTCTGAAAGTGGATATCCGCCATGAAGACGACCGTGCCTATCTGGAAGTCAGCCACAGCGGCGAGATAGATTTCATTTACGGTGTCCGGGTACGCGGCTATACCCGCCCGTCACTGACCATCCGTCAGCTGGACCATTCCAGGAAACATGCGGACAAGGACACCTACTACCGCGCGGAAGTGTTCCTGGAAGAAGGGGGTCAGGATTACGACCTGATGGGCTACACCAAGGACCAGGTGATCGCCGACGTTCTGGACCAGTACGAGAAGCACATGCACTTCCTGCATATGCTGCGTTAAGAGCGCAAAGCTGGATCCATGATCCTCACAAAAAAGGCCGCGCCCTATGGGCGCGGCCTTTTTTTAGCTACGAGCAGCGAGCTATGAACTGCGAGGAAAATCAGACGCCAATCGCCAGGTGTAGTCCAGGGACAAATCTTTTTGTGGGAGTCTGCCTGCAGACGATAGGTTGACCATTCGCTTGCACGCAAGCTCCCACAATGAGGGCATCCCAGGTTTTGTGGGAGCGGTGGTTCCACCGCGAAATCGCGCCAATCTCGGTGGATCCCCCGCTCCTACAACGGTAGCAGGAAGGTTTGTCGCAGGGCATCTGACAGGGGAAGGTCTTGGCGGTCGTAGAAGCCCGCCAACGCAACGCACCAACGTTCGACACGCTCTGGCACGCCCTGCTTGAGCAGAGCCTCTACCCGAGCCCAGACCTGTTCGGCGAAGACCCGCTCATCTCCACCATCCCCCTTCAGGTTATCCAGTGACACCCGAAAATCGTGACCGCAGGCGGCGCAGAATAGCGCTTCATAGGCCTGGGGGAGCACTTCCACGCTGGCGAACTGTGCCTGCTGCTCGGCATTGCGGCCATCCGGCGCATACCAATAGCCATAATCTTCGAGCTGGCGACGGGCGTCCCCGGCGACACACCAGTGGGCAATCTCGTGCAAGGCACTGCGAAAGTAATCCTGCGTATAGCAGATTCGGTGCGGGCTGCCAGGCAGGTACACCGGCTCCTGCGCGCCCCCTATCAGCACCGTGGCGTAGTCGTGGAAAAAAGTCGCGCGAAAAAGGGCCTCAAGGTCAGCACTACGGTGCACCTTTGTTGTGCTTTGCGGTATGGTAGCCGCCTTGCTCCGACCCTGTGTCTCACTCATACGATTTGTCACGCCTATGTCTTCCCGCCGTCAGGAATTTGCCGCCCAGCTCACGCTCGCCCTGCCAATTCTCGGCGGCCAGCTGGCACAGACCGCTAACGGCTTTGTTGACACCATGATGGCAGGCCGCGTCAGCGCCAATGACCTTGCCGCCGTTGCCGTGGGCGCCAGTATCTGGGTGCCCCTGTTCCTGTTCATGACCGGCGTGCTGATGAGCGCCACCCCGATTCTGTCACGGCATCTCGGCGGCGAAGCTTACCACCGTATCAACCCGCTGGCCCAGCAGGGCCTCTGGCTTGCCCTTGGCCTGGGTGTGCTATGCGCGCTGATCCTGCGCAGCGTGGCGCCGGTCATGGTCTGGATGGACGTGGATCCTGCCATCCGCCCCATGGTCAGCGGCTATCTGGATGCATTGAGCTGGGGCATGCCGGGGGCGGCGATCATGCTGGCCTTGCGTAGCTACACCGAAGCCATGAATCACACCCGTCCGGTGTTAGTGTTCAGCGTGATCGGCTTGCTGATCAACATCCCCAGCAACTACGTCCTGATCTACGGCAAGCTGGGATTCCCGGCCATGGGCGGCGTCGGCTGCGGTTGGGCCACTTCGCTGGTGATGTGGTGCATGGCGTTGATGATGTTGGTCTACACTCATCGCCACCCGGTTTACCGGAGTGCGCCGCTGAACCTGCGCCGGCGCCACTTTGAAATGCCGAGTCTGGGCTACATGCTGCGTCTGGGCCTGCCTGTGGGCCTGTCGATTTTCTTTGAGGTCAGCATCTTTGCCGTGATTGCGCTGTTGATCGGCAGCCTGGGGGCGCAAACCGTCGCCAGCCATCAGATTGCGCTGAATTTCACCTCCCTGATCTTCATGGTGCCGCTCAGCTTTGCGCTGGCGGCCACAGTACGCGTGGGCCACGCCCGGGGCCGTGCAGATACAGCGAGCCTTAGCAATGCCGTGCAGATCGCGTTAATGATCAGCGTCATTGTCGGTGTCGTTGCCGCGCTCGCTCTGGTGGTTGCTCGCCACTGGATCCCGCATATCTATACCAGTAACCCGGAGGTGATTGCACTCGCCTCCTACCTGCTCTTGTTTGCCGCCTTGTATCAGATTTCCGATGCCTTGCAGGTGTGTGCCAACGGCTGCCTGCGCGGATTTGAAGACACCGGCAAGCCCATGCTGATGACCCTGTTTGCGTACTGGGGCGTTGGCTTGCCGCTGGGCTACAGCCTGGGGCTGACCGACTGGCTGGTACCGGCCATGGGGCCAGCCGGTTTCTGGATCGGACTGGTGGCCGGACTCACCGTGGCGGCGGTTCTTCTTGGCTTGCGCCTGCGCTGGCGGATGAAACAACCCCTTGTTCACGCTACAGCTGACGCCAAGTCCGCCCAGGCAGCCTGATCAGACTGACATTCTTTACACTTGCCTCAAGCAAATGTGCATTTTGTTTGCACGTTTTCGCGGATAATAACGATTCTCATTTTTCGTTGACTTGCCGCAGTATCGCTTTATGACTCCACTCTCGATAACGTCCCGGACACTCGCCGCGGCGCTGGGAGGCTATGCCCTGAGCGCATTGTGCGCCATGGCCCTGGCCGTGATTTTGCCCATGCCCCGTAACGAAGCCGTCATTACCGGCATTCTGGTGGCATTCCTGCTATGCGCCTGTGCTGCCATCTGGGCTTTTTCTGTTCGCAGCGCCTGGCGGGCCTGGGGTGGGATTGCACTAGTGAGCCTGGTGTTTGGCGCCCTGTATCTGATCGGGAGCCCACCATGAACGGATCCTTCCGCCAATCCATGGCCTGGCTACACACCTGGGTCGGACTGTTGCTGGGCTGGCTGCTGGTCGCGATTTTTATTACCGGTACCAGTGCCTACTTCCGTGAAGAAATTACCCTGTGGATGGAGCCGGAAACCCATGACTCCACCCTTACCCCCAACACACTGGACATGGCAGTGGCGGTGCTCAACGACAAGGCCAGCGACGCCCGTTCCTGGGATATCAGCCTGCCCTCCGCCCGGCACACCGTCGCCGAGCTACGCTGGCAACCGCTGCAGCAGCGCCAACAACAAGGGGGCGGCCGTAATCGCGGTGAAAGCGTATCCATGGATGCCGACAGCGGGCAGGTGGTCGAACCGCGTGACACCGCCGGTGGCAACTTCCTCTATCGCTTCCATTACCAGCTGCACGGGGTACCCCGGGAAGTCGGCCGCTGGGTCGTGTGTCTGGCGACCATGTTCATGCTGATTGCGATCATCAGCGGGGTGATTACCCACAAGAAGATCTTCAAGGATTTCTTTACCTTCCGGCCCGGCAAGGGACAACGATCGTGGCTGGATGCCCACAATGCCACGGCCGTACTGGCCTTGCCCTTCCATTTCATGATCACTTATTCGGGCCTGCTACTGTTCATGACCATGCTGATGCCCTGGGGAATTGATGCCGCCTATCCGGAAAACCGGCGTGACTTTTTCTCCGAGGTCTTTTCCCGTGGTGGAGAAGAGGCCCAGCGCCCCGGCAACCCCGCCGAGATGGTCGACATCAAACCCCTGATTGCACAAACCGAAGCCCATTTCGGTAAACCGGTGACACGCATCGGCGTCACCAATCCGAACCGCGATAATGCCGTCATCAGCTTGCGTGTAGACAGGGACCCTGCCATTACCGCGCGTCAACGTGGGGGCGATCCGGTGCAGGTGTATAACGGCGTAAACGGGGAACTGCAGGAGACCCTGCTACCCTCTGAAGATCCCGTTTCCCCCAGTTGGCGAATCTATAATGTCTTCACCAGCCTGCACATGGCTCGCTTCGCGGACCCGCTGACACGCTGGCTGTTTTTCCTGTTCGGCATTGCCGGCTCCGCCATGGCCATCACTGGCATGTTGCTGTGGGTCAACAAGCGCACACAGCAACTAAAACGCGACCAGGTTCCGGGCTCTTCCCTGAAGCTGGTGAAGGGTCTCAACATGGCGACCATCTCTGGCTTGATGATCGCGATTGCCGCCTATTTCATCGGCAACCGTTTGCTGCCTGTGACGCTGGAAAACCGGGGCGATCAGGAAATACAGGTGTTCTTTCTGGTATGGCTTGCCGCACTGATCCATGCCCTGCTACGCCCCAACCGGAGCGGTTGGCAGGAACAGGTCGCCCTCGGCACCGTATTGTGGCTGGCCGTGCCGGTGATCAATGTGTTGACGACGGATTCCCATCTATTCACTGCCGTGGCGTGGCAGCACCCTGCCCTGGCCAGTGTCGATCTGGTGTGTCTGGCCTTTGCTGGCGCGGGTGGCTACACCTTTTGGCGACTGATACGTAAGCCAGCCCCCGCCAAGCATGCACCGCGAAAAAAACCGGCTAAACGTACCGCGCCTTCCACAACCGCGCCTGCGGGAGAAAACTCATGATCCTGCTATTTGCTGTCTGCCTGGCGTTCAGCGGTATGACCCTGTTGGCATTGGCAATGAAGCGTCATCAGCCGCAGATTCTGGATCGCAAACTGCCAGAGCCGCGAGCCCGGCTGGCCCGTTGGAGCGGCTGGGCCTGTCTGGCGGTGTCGCTGGTCTGCGTACTGCAGGTGTGGCCAACCGGTCTGGCTCTGTTCATGGCCATCGGTCTGTTTGCCTTTGCCGGTTTGCCTCTGGTGTTTTTGTTGCCCTATCAGCAGCGGTTAGCCTGGCGTCTTGCCATGGCGCTACCGATCGCCAGTGGCGCACTGGCTCTCGTCAGCGCCTGAGTTTCTTGCTCCGTTGACGCGATGGTCCCACAGACCATCGCGTCGCCCACCTCCTGCGGGTGCCATCTGTCCGGCATTCGCGCCACCGCTCATGACGCTTGCGCGACAACTTGCATGCCTGCGTCTGACAGGCTAACGTGAACCAACGGTCGCCATGGCATGTGATCGTGCCAGCACCCTGCCGGGTGTAACAACATTGGCGACCCTCTAGGACACGTACCGGGAGGTGCCCATGACTTCGGCTCACCGGCAACACCCTGGCGGGAACAGCAACGTTGTTCCTTTCTCTCCACGTCGCAAAGCGGCCCAGCCCCCTATACTTCGCCTGTCACCGGAATACGATGGCATTGAGTTGCTATACGCCAATGACAGCCATCCTGACACCCTGTTCTCGCTGAAGATTCTGGCCTGGGCCCGATTGGCCAATGGCGACACTGTTGCCATGGTCCCCTGGCTGAAAAGCCCCGTTACCGCAATGGCATTGGCCGACCCGTTAAACGGTCGCTGGGAAGGATACCGCCTGCCAGGCAGTGACTACCTGTTCGTGGATGCCCCGGAACATAAAGTGCAAGAGCTGGATGCCGCCGTTCGCTTCTTTGGCAAACCCCAACCCGGGCAGCACTCTGTTCAGGAAATCCCGGACACCATCGGCACTCACGCCGTATTCTCAGCCGATGAGTTCCACACCATCAGCCTGATGGAAGTGGTCAGCTGGCGCCTGCACGCGGATGGCACCCTGTCGGCCATGGTTGCGGAAGAAAACGACCCGGTACAGACCCCGGTGCTCCCCGGCGCCCAATGTCTCACCTCTGCTCAGGAGAAAGACCACTTCCGCTACTTCTTCCAGCACGGTATCGCCAACAAACTCAAAGAACGGGACCCGGAAGCGCTGGCTGCGGTGGCGATGTTGGCGACAGAGCGGTAAGGGTAGTGAACTGTTGCGCGAGCAACGCTTGCTTGATTTGTAAGCAACGAGGCCGCGCCCAACTCTTGGGCGCGGCCTCGTACGTTAAAAAGCCTGAATGCGCTAACCGCGCATCGCTGTTAACTATTCACTGTTAACTGTTCACTGCTTCTTCCTGATCCAATACCAATACACCTCCCCCTCAACCTGCTGTTTCTCCAGGGTGTGACCTAGGAATTGGCAGAACTTGGGGATATCTCGCTCGGTGGAGGGGTCTGTGGCGCGGACTTCCAGGAGTTCGCCCGGGGCCATGTCGCGAACCTTGTTGTGGAGCATCATGACCGGTTCCGGACACAGCAGACCAGTGGCATCAAGGTGGTGTTGGGCGTCCATGGAACGGGGCTCCGGTTGCGAAAACAGGCCGCCATTATACTGGCTGGCCATGATTTCGCAGCCCCCCACAATCTCGCCGCCTCAACCCCCGTCGCAATTGGATAACGGCGTCTGTCCCTGTAGCACCTCATCGATGAACACATTGACCCCGCTGTTTCCCCGGTAGGCCAGATTGATGTGCCGCACGACTCCGCTGCTGCCTTGCGTATCCACCGGTTGCCACTGAACGTTTACCCCCTTGCTGCAATACAGGTTTTTAAGATCACGCGCCTGGGAAAACGCGACCAAACCATCCTGCTCCTCATGGTACTGGTACACAGGCACCGACTGCGTGCCCTTGCCCAGCTCATTCTCGGCAATGCGTTGCAAGCGCGGCCCGGTTAACGGGTTGACGTCGGTCACATCGGCCAGGGAAACGCCCTGAAAATCCTGCAGTAATTCCAGTACACACATATCGCTGACCATCTCCGTAACGGCCTGTTGCCCCTGAGCATTCAGGTACGGAGTCAAAGACAGTTCCGGGTACAGGTTGTCTTGCCCCAGTAACGCATACAACAACACCCCGAAACCCGCTTGCCCATTCAAAGGCAGCGCCACCTGGGCCAGGTTTGCGGGTACGCCTCCGGCGGCCAGGCCTCGCAAGTCCAATTCGGGGGCATAGGCAGAATGCATTTCACCCGCCCACAGCGTCGCCCCACCACCTTGGGAATACCCCCGCAACATCACCGCCGAAGACGAAGACAATCCACTTTCTGGCAGTCGCTGAGCGGCACGGACCACATCCAGCAAGGCCGCCCCCATGGACTTCCCGATAATGTAAGTCGTCTCAGGTTCCGGGTGATAGCCAACATAGTCCGTCACCGCGACGGCATAGCCTCGCTCGAGCATGTCGTTGATGGCCGGCTGTTCATAGAAGGCACCTTTGTCGATCATCCGCGAGGGCGCACACCGGAAAGCCGGCCCTGCCGTACCCGGCGCCATGCCAATCACTGGCAAGGTCGCCGGGTCATGACCTTTTGGAACCAGTACCGTGCCGGTTACCACATCCGGGTTTCCCAACCCGTCGGTGGACAAGTACATCACCTGCCAGGCATGGGCCAGTTCACGGGCACGGGGTGGTCCTGCCTTCGCTTCGCGCCAGGACACGATATCCCCTGGCAAGCCGGCAGGAAAAGGCGATGGAGGTTGATAAAAGCTGTCATCGGCATGGCTTGCCGACGCCAACGACAACAACCCGAATGATATCGTCGCCACCAGCCCCGTCATGATGTCCGGGAGTCTGATGAGATTACGGTTTCTTCGTTTCATCCTGTCGCCCTTTTGTTATAGCGGTGCCAGCTGCAGGGACAAGCTGCTGCCCGCCCCCGCCAGATACAGATTGACCAGCCCTGTCATGACCCCGCAATTTTCAAACGCTGGCACAGAGTACTCACCCGTCACCTGCCCCCCGGTCGTAACATCAAAATGCTGCCCGGAAGGCGTCACTGCTGATAGCGACATTGCCTGTGAGCTGACACATTGCTCACCGTTGTAGACGGCGATCGGCACACCGAACAATTTAAGGCGAATATCGGCAAGCCGGATCCGGGCCTGAAGAGACAGTACCAACTCGCCATCAATCAACTCTCCCGATACGGAAGAAAGAGGCTCAAGCGTTGCCTGCGCATCCAGAGAGAACGTTTTGAACAGCCCCGGGATATCCAGTGACAGCGCAGACGTCTCGAGCCCCATGCTCCCCGAAACACTACTACCCGAAGTTTCCACGGCCAGCTCTCCCACCAAGGGCCAATTCGCCTTTCCTTTCAGAACAGCATCACCCGTTACCCCAAACGTAGTAGAACCTGCGTCATCGCCAGACACCGTGATGGTGTGTAGCAGAGTCTCCCCACCCGTGACCGGCACACATTCACTCTGAAAATCACCGAGTCCTGTCGGATTAGCATTATCGTCACGGGGAGTGAGGTTCAGCACCAGGTTCCCTACCCGTATTTCTACCGCCCCTTGATTGTCGGACGTGAACGTCAGGGACGGTGTCTCACCTGAAGCGACAATAGAGAAGGCGCCCTGCTCATCAGGCATTGGCTGTGCAGCGATCTCCATTGGAATCACAAGGGGTAACGACAGTCCGTTACCAGTGACAGAGGCATGGGCATCCACTTGTCCGGACAACGTATCGCTGCCCACAAAATCCAGACCATTCCAGGATTCGGCAGAAACAGTCGCGGTTCCATCGATCTGGAAGCTCCCTGAGGGTTGCCCAACCGCAAGACTGTCCGGCATCTCAGACGTGATGTCGACGCTGAGGGGCTGCTCTTCGATGAGGGGAAAAACACAGGTGTAATTCAGCGTGGCAGAGACCGGGGCCGCCGCCGACGATGCCGACAACAGCATCAGCAACGCCGTCGTCGCCACCGGCCCAACATGTACAAGAGACATAAGCTTTGTCCATCACTAATGGTTGCCCAAAACCGGCATCAACCGCCCGGCTTTGGGCAACCATTCAGGTCAGATAGAAGCTGTGCCCGGATGGGCACAGCAAGACCGAAACAACTGTAGTGCTGAGCGGCGCCCTGCCGAAGCAGAGCACCGCCAGAACATTACAGTTGCGGATCCAGGGACAGCTCGATGGTGTTACCGCTACCCGCCATGAAGACGTTCAGCAGGTCAGTCAGACCACCACAGTTTTCCAGGCCCGGCAGATCGTAGGTACCTACCAGGTTGCCACCCGCACCCAGCGGATCGAAGGATTCGCCTTCCGGGCTGGCCAGCTGGATGGATACCGGCTCAGAGGTACGACACTCATCACCACCCCCTACCGGCAGTGAAATACCGAAGAACTTCATTTTGACTTTCGGCAGTTTGATGTACATCTGGGTTTCAGCAGTCAGCACATTGCCTGCACCGATGTTACCTGTGGTTTCACCTACCGGCTCGAACTCGATGTCGGCATCCGCAGTCACCAGTTTCCAGCCGTAGAGGATACGGAAGCTACCACTGGAAGGATCCAGAGCCAGGTCCGCAGTGAAGTCACCGCTGGCCAAATCCAGAAGCGCATCAATGGTGCCACTCAGGCTGACATCGCCGTAGGCTTTCTTGATGTGGGTGCTGCCAGACAGCGCATAGGTCATCTCTACGCCTTCCTGGGAATTGGAGATGCCGGTGCCCGTCATCGCAATGTCCAGATTCGGGGTGGCCGCATCATTGGACTGGATGTTCAGGGTAGCGCTCTTGGCGCCTTCGCCGGCAGGGGTGAAGGTCAGGGAAACGGTACAGGTTGCATCCGGGGCCACATTCACACAATCATTGCTCTGAATGAACTCGCTGCTGTCAGCACCGCCAACAGAGACGTTGGTGATGGTCAGAGCAGCAGTGCCTTCGTTGCCGATGGTGACAGAGCTGTCTTTGCTGGTACCCACCGTTACTGAACCAAAAGAAACCGATTCAGGGTCAACCGTCATCGCCGGCTCAGGTGCCAGCACGCTCTGACCACTCATGGCGACTTCCACGGTTGGGGAATCCGGATCATCAGATTCGATTACCAGGTTGGCGCTGCGAGCCCCTTCGCCGGTAGGCATGAAGGTGACATCCACGGTGCAGCTTTCGCCCTGCGCCAGAGTGGTACAATCGTTCGTCTGCATGAAGGCGCTGGCATCAGCACCGGCAATAGAAACGCCATTGATACCCAGTGGCTGACCACCCGTATTGGAAATGGTCACCGTCTGCATTTCGGTCAGACCACCCTGCACCTGGCCGAAGTCCAGCTCGTCCATATCTACATCGATGTTCTGCTCAACCGCCACAGTCTCGACTTCAAATGAGTGCAGCAGATTGGTCACGCCGTTGTCATTCATACGGGCCTGATCCATTACACAATCCACCAGGAACACTTCCGGATTGTTGGGATCATGCCAGGCGGAACCGAAGTCAACATAGGTGCCATCAGCCTTGCGCGCGATCATGGCCAGAGACATGTTTTCTTCGACGAAGATATCCACCATGCCCACATTGCTTTCGGTGAAGGTCAGGGACGGAGTATCACCGGTCGCGACCAGATCGAACGGGCCGGAAACGCCTGCGATGTCGGTGACAGGAATACCCAGCGGAATGGTGAGCGGCAAGCTCAGTGAATTACCACTTACGGTGGAATCCGCCTCTGCAGACCCTTCGATTGTGGTGGCACCTACCAGGCTAAGCCCTTGCCAGGTGTTGCCTTCAGCGGTGGCGGTAATGTTCAGGGTGAACGCACCCGTTGCTTCGCCCACACCAATGCTTTCCGGCATGTCGGTCTGGATGTTGGCCGTCAGCGGCTGCTGACCAATCAACGGATAAGTACACTGGAAGTACATGTCGGCTTCGACAGGTACCGCCTGTGCTGCGCCACTGGCGGCGAGCACGGCAGCCGCTGCCAGTGACCGCATCTGGAACGGTCCGATATTCATATTTCGGGGGGTCATGACTCACTCCTCGTATTGATTATTCTCAATATTCATGTGTTGTTATCGCAGAGCCATGGCGACAGCTTCCCTGCCAGCCTGCGACCATGCACCCGCAACTCCATGGGCAGGAAAAACAGGCAGACGCTTCCCTTCCCACGGGTACATGGCAGTCATTATTCGCAAGCCCCGAGCAGGTGCATTGTTAGGAGTGACGCAGAGTTTGTTAAAAAAGACAGCTGTGATGCTTTACGCATTCAGCAGGAGAAACACATACGAAAACGTATATTCATCTAATAATAGAGAAGACGTTTAAGCGCTAATAACCAATAAAATGGCAAGAGAAAACACCACGCCATGGTGGTTAATGGGTATAGCAGTGAGGCAACCCTAACCGTCAGGACTGAGTCTGAAGAAATCCTCGGCGTATATCCCCCGGCGTTGCACCGGTCCAGCCACGGTAAGCTTTGGTAAAGCTGGCTTGATCGCTATAGCCAAGGACTTCTGCGATCTTGTGCAGTGGCATATTGGTATCCTTGAGATAGCGCGTTGCGAAGGTTTTGCGTACCTGATTTCGGATATCATGAAATGACACCCCGGCTAATTTTAGGTGGTGGCGAAGCGATCTCGCGCTCATGCCCAGCCGCTCACCAACACGCTCAAGGGTGCCCTCTCGCCCCGGATACCGCAGCACTTCTTCACGGACACGGGCCACCAGCTCCATGTGTTCATCGGCTTTGACATCATCCCGGGAACGGGCACTGGCCAGATAGAATGCCAGCTCATCATTGCCATCCCTTGCCGGGCGTCCGGACAGGGGTACCACCACCTGATTACCCGATGACGAAAACGACAAACTTGCCTGGGGAGCAAGCCGCTGCCACATCTCATGTTCATGATCGACAGAAAAATCAAACTCGAAATGAAACTTCCGACATATCAATGACGTAAGCGAGTATATGCTGCCCATATAGATATTCACGAAGAAGGGGCGAAGCTCCTTGAGATCCCAGACATCCTGCAAGGCGATGCGGATTTCATCGCCACTACACGACACACGCATATCCAGTATCGGCAACGACACCCGCAGGTATTGCACCACCATGTTGGCCAGATCGCGGAAGTCTTTCTGCTTGAGCAAGGCAAAACCCAACAAGCCATGGCCTTGAAGATCCAGCGTTTTACCAAACTCAAACGCCGCCATATCATCATCAAGGAAACGGCGAGCCGAGGTCATCATGCGGGTGACCTGATTGATGGACAACAACAGTGGACCTGGGCCCTCAAGAACCTCATCCAGCTCAGTGCCTTCCAGCAAGGCATCTCTGCTGATTCCCCTGGCTTCCATGAAATCGATAAACCGTTGCGCATACAGGCCCGATACCAGCGGTACCTCATAGGCCATGCTGTTTATCCTGAACATGCTCAGTCCCTCTTCCCTGTGATTCTTCTTGTTAGGTGTTATGTGCAGATTCCGTTCTGCACGTCAGGCGATCATCATCCACGCATCTATACCGTTAAACCGGGAAACGTTTCTCACTCTCTAAAAATGAATAATCCGGAATAAAAATGCATTTTTATAATGATTCTTTGTTGTTAATAAAATCGCGACCACTAATAATTATGTATTAGTTTTTACAACAATCCCTCGCACGCACTTTCATCATAGGCACCCTTTTTACTGAACCACCACCGCCTGACCGGTAATGACAAAAACCGGCTCAACGCCTGTCCCCTTTTACCAAAAGCGAATTTATTTTCGTGACCAAATTCATATTTTATTTTCATCTTGCTTTCCCCTGTTCCGTATTTACCGCAGCCTCGCAGTCCAATAACAACAACCGGGAGAAACCCGATGCCTCCCTTACGGTCAGTACTGGGTCTCACCGCCATCTTTATGACCGCCTTTCTTTTTTTCATGATCATGCTCATGCCTGCGTCGGTGGTAACCCGCGCTTTGCTCGATGCCGCTGATAATGAAGATGCCCTGCCGAGACCGCAGCTGTCGGGATTGTGGTGGCGTGGCCAGGGCGATATGGAATGGCAAGGAAAACCGTTACAGATTCGCTGGGAAATGGATTGGCGATGGCTGACGCCAGGCGTGCAGCTCGCTCTGCACACCGGGCAGATCAATGCCGAGGGCTGGATTGGTGCTGACTGGGGCGACTGGAGCTTACAGCATTGGCGAGCCCAACTGCCGGTAGATCTCATCAATGACTTTCTGCCGCAGGGACAGGCTGACGGCAATCTGGACCTGGCCCTCACTTCCCTCAGTATTCGAGAAAACACCATCGCAGAGGCCACAGGGACGCTGCGCTACCACGGTGGCCTGGTCTCCCTTGGTCCAGGCATGGAAATGCCCTTGCCGCCCCTGGACGGCGTACTTGCCATGACCCCGCTCGGCCCTGCCCTGTCGGTCACCGGCCCCGAAAGCAGCTCACTGGCCCATGCACAACTGGAAGGGAAGACCTTAACCCTACAAGTCTTTCGGGCCCTGCCGCTGTTGCTTGGCATGCGAGAAGAAGGCAACGCGAAGGATGTGGTTTTCAGCACGCAACAAGAATTGTCGTTGCCCGATGCCAGCGCCGGTTAAGACGCCGGCGGTTTCCAGATCAGGATGACGGGAATGATCGCCGCCGACAGCAAGCCCGCGAGCAGGAAATGCAGTGCGTACCCCATCCAGGCCGCACTAAAGCCGCTTAGCAAAGTGAAGAGTCCCGCTGCAAACAGCCTCACCGAAGCCTGCATGGTGTAGTCGCTTCCCTCATGACTGCTGCGACAGTAATCCATCATCACTACAAATAGAGCCACTGTGGACAGGCCATCTGCAAACTGTTCAAACAGGGCCACCAACCACACCTGTGTCGCCGGTACTGAGTTGTCCGCGCTTGCCAGCCAAGCCCAGGCCACAAAGGACAATGCCTGTAAAAGGGCAAAGGCCACCAACACCCTGCGGCGGTGAACACGCACCATAATCAACCCGGCAAGTGCCGCCCCCGCCAGTCCCATTAATGACGCAAACAGTTCCAGCGTGCCAATTGCCGATAAGCTCCAGCCAGTATCGACCAGATAGGGATTGATCATTCGGGTACCGAAACTGTCACCGACTTTATAAAACAGCAGAATCAGCAACCATAACAAAAGCCCGGGGCGCAGCCAGAAACGGGTCAACTCCCGCCACCACCAACTCAGACTCACCGGCTCCCGTTGCTGGTGACTAACAGGCTCTGCAGGCTCCTGGAAGCGAGTGACCTGGACCAACACCAACATCATGGCCGCGATCACCAGCGCCACGGTGGAATGCCAGCCCCACAGGTCAACCAGAATCAGCAAAGCACTGCTGCCCGCCATCATGCCGATCTTGTAACCATTCACCTGGATGCTGTTGCCCAGCCCCCGCCATTCCGGCGTCAGCAAGCGGGTGGCAAGACCATCCGTGGCAATGTCCTGGGTAGCGCTGAAAAAGTTGAGCAGGAAAAGCAGCCCGAGCAACACCACAAAGCCCGGCCCCAGCAACCATTCTCGCGGGAACATGGCCACTACGCCCAATACGGCAATCACAGCCAGCAGGCAGACTTGCACCCATCGCTTGCGATGATTGGGTCGCCCGCTTCCCCAACGGTCTACCCAGGGGGCCCAAATGAATTTCAATGCCCAGGGAATCGCAGGCAAGGCGAGAAAGCCTATCCACTGGGTCGACAATCCCGCCTCTCTGGCTAGTGCCGGCATGGCTTTGCCCAGCATGCTGACGGGCAAAGCCTGGGCGAAGTACAACGCCGCCAACGTCAGAAAGAACCCCTTCGCCGGGCGCGTCACAGTCATCGTCAGTAATCCCGGTGGAATGCGGCCCAGACCGTAATCTCTTCCCGGTCGTAATACAGATGTGCAGCCTTGATCTCCACCTGCCCCCGCTCCGGGTGCTTTTCCATCGACGCCGACAATTTTTCCAACAGCTGCCAGACTTCCTGAAAACGGCGTTTCATCGGCAATTTCAGATTGAACAAAGCGGCGCGACTCCACCCTTGCACCAGCCATTTTTCCATCTGTTGGAGGGTCCGGGCAGGTTTGTCCACCACATCGCAGACCACCAGATCCACCGGGGAGCGCGGGCGCCAGGTAAAGGCATCCCCATAGATGTGTTCCACCGGGTACTCATCCAGTAATTGGGCATTGAGCTTGCCGTGATCGACTGCCTGCACCTTTATCCCCCGCCGTGCCAGCTGCCAGCTCCAGCCCCCCGGGGCCGCCCCGAGGTCCACCGCCGTCCGGGCGGTCAGTGCCTCGGTGGAACCAAAGAACCGCAACAGGGCCTCTTCCACCTTCAACGCAGACCGGCTTGGGGCTTCTGACGGCAACTTCAGACGCCGCACGCCCCCCTCCGCCAGCGGAATCGCGGCCGGACTGGTTGAAACCCAGCCGTTATGTGAATCACTGAAGAACAGGTGAACCCGCTGCCCTGCGTTCTTGCGCAACAGACCCGCCTTGCGCAAGCGCGGCTCCAGGGCCTTGCGGAACCCCTTGAGAAAACGCTGAAGCTCGCGGCCCTCATTGGTGTCCGGATGGTCGAGATAAACCTCGCAAAACGGAGCGGCTTCCTCCAGCAAGGGCCACAGCGCGCTGATTCGATCATCACCAATATCGGCAAACTGCCCTATTGCCAGACTCAGGCTGCGGGCAAAGATCAAGCCACTCTCCATCACGGCAGCCATACTGCCCTGCTGGCTGTGCCACAGCACATAGCCGCTATGGGCGGTCGCGCGCGGGTAGCCCGCCACCATGTTGTCGGCGGCATGGAAATTGAGTTCGGCGGCAAGATCCGCCTCAAAGCCCGGGCGGCATAGCCCCAACAGGGTTTCGTCACCGGAATTCAGGAAGTCGCTGTGCATGTCTGCCTCGCGCTGGTTACAATGAGGGACATTGTCCTTATCACAACGGCTGGATCAATAATGAAAACAACACTCCCGCTGACCGTGGCGCTGACCGGCGCCCTGATTGCCCCCCTGCACGCCGAAGAAGAGCTGGCACCGCCGGACGTGGATTTCTACGCCGAAGCCCAGATGATCCGGGCGGATATGGATCCCTATGGCTTTGACACCGCAGACGGACTGAACATCAATATTGGCATGTGGCTGAACAGCGTAGAGCTGGGAAAAAACAGTCGGTTCGGGCTGGAGGCAGGTTTTGTCAACCAGAGCGAGTTGCGGGAAGACAGTATGTTTACCCGCCCCCCCACTACCTCAGAGCAGGGAGCTGGCGCCAGCAGTGTTCGGGTTGAAGAAGAAACTTCGCTAAAACTGAACGGCTTCACTCTCGCTGCGGTTTGGCAAAGCCCTTACTGGCTCTACGTCAAAGGCGGCGCCTATCTTTACGATTTCAAGGTGGAAGACGATCAGCGTCGGGTATTGCTCGATGGCGGCGGCGCAACAGTAGACACTGTTAACGATGCCCCGGAAAGTGACAGCCAAAGCGGCATCGCGCCCTTTGTTACCGCCGGGGTAGCCGTACCACTGCTGGAGAAACTCTCACTCACCGCCGAGTACCAGTACACCAGCCTGGAATCCGAAACCTACGGCACCCTCGGTATCGGGCTGCGATTCACTAACTGAGCCTTGCCCCTACTGCCGCGCTGAAGCTTTGCCTGCAAGGCTTCAGCGGCCTGTCAGAAGGCTATTTAACGAATACCACGGTCTTGTTGCCGTCGACGATGACCCGGTCTTCAAGGTGCCAACGCACCGCCCGCAGCATCACCTGACGTTCCACATCCTGGCCAAGCGACTTGAGTTCTGCTGCAGAGTGGCGATGGCTGACCCGCTGCACGTTCTGCTCGATAATCGGCCCCTGATCCAGATCTGCGGTCACGTAGTGACTGGTCGCACCGATCAGCTTCACACCCTTGTCGTGGGCCTGCTGATAGGGATTGGCCCCGACAAAGGCCGGCAGGAAGGAATGGTGAATATTAATGACCCGATGGGGGTAATGGGACACGAAATCCGGGCTGAGAATCTGCATGTAGCGAGCCAGCACCACCACATCCACCCTGCCCTCCAGCAACCGCAGCGCTTCGGCTTCCGCTTCCGCCTTATTATCTGCCGTCACCGGAATATGGTGATATTCGATACCGAACCGCTCGACTTCATCACGCAGGTCATCATGATTACTGATCACCATTGGAATGGTGGCCGGCAGGTCTCCACGGGAGGTTCGCCACAGCAGATCCATGAGAACGTGATCATGACGGGATACCAGCACCGCCATGCGCTTCTTCTCGCTGGCGTAGCTGATCTGCCACTGCATACCGTAGGGTTCCGCCACCCGGGCGGCGAAGTTGTTTCTCAACGCATCACGGGAACAGTCCAGATCCGGCGTCTGGAATTCCAGACGCAGGAAAAACGTGCCGCCATGGGCATCACTGGAATGCTGGTCGAAATCGGTGATGTTGGCACCGTGGTTGAACAGAAAGGTGCTTACCGCACTGATGATGCCCGGCTTGTCCGGGCAGGTCACCAGCAGGCGCGCCGTGGTGGCGTCGTTTTCGATCATTTCGGGTCCTGGTAGAGGCTACTGCGTCACGCCGAAGTGCTCCTTGCGGAAGCTGGACGGGGTCTTCCCTGTCCACTTCTTGAAGGCACGATGGAAGGAGCTGGCTTCGCTGAAGCCCATCAGCAAGGCGATTTCATCGATGCTGAGTTCCGGCTTGGACAGGTAGTACACGGAGGCATCCTTGCGGATGGAGTCCTTGATTTCCTGATAGCTGGTATTGGCTTCCTTGAGACGACGACGCAGGGTCTGTGGCGTCATGTTCAGCTTGCCGCAGATCTCGGTGAAATCCGGGAAGCTGTTACCGTATTCATTGGAGATGATGGCGCGAATCTGGGCCGGCAGACCCACATTGTGGATGTTGCCGTCAAACAGCTGTGCCAACGAGTCCTTGAGAAACTTGGACAGCGACAGCTCGTTCTGTACCAGCGGCAATTCCAGAAACTCGGCCTTGAAGCTCACCGCATTCTCATCGGAACCGTAGACGATCGGGCAGTCAAAGAGGAAGCGGTGTTCCTCATCATTTTTGCTGTCCGAGTAGTCCAGTTTCACTTCCTGGGGCTCGATGGCCTTGCCCACCAGCCAGCTCATGAAACGCAGCCAGATGAACAGGGAGGCCTCGATGATCACCTCACGGAAATCCAGGCGGGGATCGGTGCGCACCACCAGACGAGCCGTGTCGTCACCTGTTTCCAGACTCAGGAACGAGCTCAGTTCGAACAGGTCATAAAAACGCAGCCCTCGCTCAACCGCCGCGCCGAGATTCGGGCAGTTGATAACGGCATGGGCCATCATGGAAAAGGTACCTGGCTTGGACTTGCGCCCCTGGCCAAAACCCAGGAACTCATCCTGAGTCTGCTCCATGATCAGGAGCATCATCTTGATAAAGGTATCACGCTCAATTGTGGCATCCGGGTCTTCCAGCAACTGGCGATGAATGCCACATTGATCCAGAAGTTCAGGAATACTGGCCCCGGAACGTGCTGCCCCCTGAAGCAGTTTGACCACTCGATTGATATTGATCGTTCTGCGATGGTACATCGATCAGCTATCCTCTCACCGTCTGATCTTTTCGCCCGTTCAGCATTATTGTTGGTCGGGCAGCCATGAGCCGGCGGGCCCGTGGAACGCCAATAATAATGAAACTGGGGATAATTGACACAGTTTTGCCCCAATCTGACCAGATAAGAGCAATTCTATCAATTCGACGGGCCAAAAGTGCCACTTGTCGCAGCTTGTCACACTATTCCTTGTTCCTGAGCGCGTTCACCCTTGTGCTGAACCGGGGCTTGGGCTACAAATCGTGTATGCGAATTCTTGTTGTTGAAGACAATAAAGCTGTCAGCCTGATTATCTGCCGCATCATCGAAGAAATGGGCCACGACTATGTGCTGGCGTCAGACGGCGAGGTAGCCCTGCGCCTGTTTCAGCAGCGCGACATTGACATGCTGGTCGCCGACGTAGAGCTGCCCGTTCTGGACGGCTTTATTGTGGCCCGCGAGGTACGCAACCAGTCACCCGCCATCCCGATTCTGTTTATTTCCGGCAACAGCAGCGATGCCTACCGCCAGCAATGTCTGGACGCAGGTGGCGATATGCTGCTGCCCAAACCCTTGAAACCCAGCGAGCTACGCCGCTGGCTACAGGGCATGATGCCCGACTCTCCACACGCCAGCTCTGCGCTGGCCTGAGCACACCCGTACTTTGCCAACACAGTTGCCCTGAATCTGGCCGTAACTCCAGTAATCAGGCATAAAAAAACCCGGCCGAAGCCGGGTTTTTTATGCCTGGAGAGATCTTACTCGAAGATCTCGCCCTTCTCGGCTTTCTCGACCAGCAATGCCGGCGGATTGAAGCGGTCACCGTACTTGGCTGCCAGTTCCTGGGCGCGGGTAACGAAGCCCTTCAGACCACCCTCATACTGGTTGATGTACTGGATCACACCACCGGTCCAGCCCGGGAAGCCGATACCGAAAATGGAACCGATGTTGGCATCGGCGACAGACTCGATAACGCCCTCTTCGAAGCACTTCACCGCTTCCATGGCTTCGATGAACAGCATACGCTCTTTCATGTCTTCCATCGGAATCTCGGTGGAGTCACCGAAGGCATCCTTCAGACCCGGCCACAGTTTGGCCTTGCCACCTTCCGGATAGTCGTAGAAGCCCTTGCCCTGCAGCTTGCCAGGACGATCCAGCTCTTCAACCATCTTCTTCATGACGTCGCCAGCCGGGTGATGCGGAGGCGGCGGGGTGCCGTCACGCTTGGCATCGTCTTCCGCTGCCTTGGAAATCTTCAGGGCGGTGCCCATGTTGATTTCGTCGATCAGCTTCAGGGTGCCTACCGGGTAGCCAGCCTGTTGGGCTGCCTGCTCTACGGACGCGGCAGAAACGCCTTCGCCCAGCATGGCGATACCTTCGTTGGCGAAGGTGCCGATGACACGGGTGGTGAAGAAGCCGCGCGCATCGTTGACCACGATCGGGGTCTTGCGGATCTGCAGACAGTAATCGTAGGTCTTGGCCAGCACTTCCGGAGAGGTGTCCTTACCGCAGATGATTTCCACCAGCGGCATCTTGTCTACCGGGCTGAAGAAGTGGATACCGATGAAGTTATCCTGTTTCTTCACGCCTTTGGCCAGACCAGTGATCGGCAGGGAGGACGTGTTGGAACCCAGTACCGCGTCGGGCAGTACCACGTCTTCGATTTCCTGGAATACCTTGTGCTTCAGCTCGGTGCTTTCGAACACGGCTTCGATAACGAAGTCCACGCCTTCCAGATCCTTGGCATCGGCAGTCGCGGTGATCAGGGACAGCACCCGCTCTTTCTTCTCTTCGGTCATCTTGCCGCGAGAGATGGCCTTGTCCAGCAGCTTGCGGGAGTAGTCCTTGCCCTTCTCGGCATTCTCGACGGAGATGTCTTTCAGTACCACTTCGGAACCGGTCATGGCGGTCACGTAGGCAATACCGGCACCCATCATGCCCGCACCCAGTACACCGACTTTCTTGGCGGTGAACTTCGGCACATCTTTCGGACGGCTGGCGCCACCGTTGATGGCCTGCAGGTTGAAGAAGAAGGCGTTGATCATGTTCTTGGCAACCTGACCGGTCACCAGGTCAATGAAGTAGCGCTCTTCAATCTTGAAGGCGTTGTCCACGTCTACCTGGGCAGACTCGACAGCCGCCGCCATGATGTTCTTCGGTGCCGGGTAGTTGGCGCCTTTCAGCTGCTTGCGCAGGTTAGCCGGGAAGGCCGGCAGGTTGGCAGCAAACTTCGGGGTGGACGGGGTACCGCCAGGGATCTTGTAGCCTTTTTCGTCCCAGGGCTGCTGGCACTTCGGGTTGGCCAGGATGAATTCCTTGGCCTTGGCGATCATCTCTTCTTCAGAGTCGACCACTTCATCGATGATGCCAACCTTGAGGGCCTTGTCGACCTTCATACGCTGACCCTGCATCAGTACGTTCATCAGCGCGTTCTGGATACCCAGCATACGCACGGTACGCACGATACCACCGGCGCCCGGCAGCAGGCCCAGCGACACTTCCGGCAGACCAAACTGGGCTTTCGGGTTGTTCAGGGCAACACGGCGATGACAGGACAGGGCAATTTCCAGACCACCACCCAGCGCGGTGCCGTTGAGGGCACACACCACCGGAATACCCAGGGTCTCCAGCTTGCGCAGATCGCCTTTGAGCAACTTGCCGCCATCCGCCATTTCCTGGGCATTTTCCGGCTTGACCTTGATCAGGTCACGCAGGTCGCCACCGGCGAAGAAGGTTTTCTTGGCAGACGTGATGATAACGCCAGCAATGTCGGCTTTTTCTTTTTCCAGACGCTCCACCGTGTCGTGCATGGACTTGGTGTAACGGTCATTCATGGTATTCGCAGACTGCTGCGGATCGTCCAGGGTCAGGGTAACAATGTTATCCGCGCCCTTTTCCCAGCGAATAGTCGATTCAGTCATTTCAATATCTCCAATTCCGGTGGCCGCTTACAGGCGCTCAACAATGGTGGCGATACCCATACCTGCACCCACACACAGGGTACAGAGGCCGAATTTCTGGTCGCGACGCTCAAGCTCGTCCAGCACAGTGCCGACGATCATGGCACCGGTGGCGCCCAGCGGGTGGCCCATGGCGATGGCACCACCGTTCACGTTGGTGATGTCATAGCTGATGCCCATGTCTTTCATGAAGCGCATGGCCACGGAAGCGAATGCTTCGTTGATTTCCCACAGGTCGATTTGGTCGGCGGTCATGCCGGCCTTGGCCAGGGCTTTGCGGGCCGCCGGTGCCGGGCCAGTCAGCATGATGGTCGGATCCGCACCACTCACGGCGGTGGCGACGATGCGGCCACGGGGCTTGGCACCAATCTTGTCACCGGCGTCCTTGTTGCCCATCAGCAACAGGGTTGCACCGTCCACGATGCCGGAGGAGTTACCCGGGGTGTGAACGTGGTTGATCTCTTCCAGCCAGTGGTACTTCTGCAGTGCCACAGCATCGAAACCGCCCATTTCGCCCATCATGGCGAAAGACGGGTTCAGGTTACCCAGCGCTTCGGCAGTGGTGCCGGCGCGAACGTGCTCGTCACGGTCCAGAACCACCAGGCCGTTCATGTCTTTAACCGGCACCACGGACTTGGCGAAGTAACCCTTGTCCCAGGCGTTGGCTGCACGGGCCTGCGAATTGGCGGCGTACTCATCCACGTCCTTACGGGTGAAACCTTCCACGGTCGCGATCAGGTCAGCACCGATGCCCTGCGGGATAAAGCCCGTGTCGTAGTTGGTTTCCGGGTCCAGCGCCCAGGGCGTACCGTCAGAGCCCATGGGAACACGGCTCATGACTTCTACACCGCCGGCCAGTACCAGGTCTTCGAAACCGGAGCGCACTTTCATGGCACCCAGATTGACCGCTTCCAGACCAGAGGCGCAGAAACGGTTGATCTGCAAACCGGATACGGTTTCCGGCAGACCGGCAGCCAGGGCCGCAATCTTGGGCAGCACACCGCCCTGATCGCCCAGCGGGGACACGATACCCATGACGATGTCATCGATCATCGCCGGGTCCATGTTCGGGAAGCGGGCCTTCAGTTCGTTAATCAAGCCAACAACCAGGGTGATCGGCTTCACGGTATGCAGCGAGCCGTCCTTCTTGCCCCGGCCTCGGGGCGTACGAATCGCGTCGTAGATATAGGCTTCGGTCATGGAACCTTCCTCTTGCCTCAGGCAGATGTCAGCGATCTGCTGACGGGTTATGAAGGGCAGTGCGAAAACAGGCTTCCTGCCCACGATAGAAAGACGGTAAGAGTGCCTGCCCCGGCCCCGTCACTCAATGACATGAGTTAACAAGCGACTTGAGCGGAAAGGGCAAACAGATTGGCCCTGTCTGTGCAGCCATTGCCCGCCGCCGGGGAACTGCTATGGTGCGGTCATCGTAAACAGGAGCACAAACATGTCCCATACCCTGGATGTGCTGCAATCGCTGACCTCCTCAGCCCTGCAGCAGGGCCGCGGCATTGCCACCCGCGGCCACCGCAAGACTCCCGCCGAGTCGCTGGAACTGTATGAAATGGAAGGCTGTCCCTTCTGTCGCCTGGTCCGTGAGGCCCTCACGGATCTGGATCTGGATGTGATGGTATTCCCCTGCCCCAAAGGCGGTGACCGTTACCGGCCGCTGGTGGAGCGCCTGGGCGGCAAACAGCAGTTTCCCTACCTGATGGATCCCAACACGGGCGCCGCCCTGTACGAGTCTGCCGATATCATTGAGTACCTCTACAACGAGTACGGCGGTCGGCCCGCACCGCAGCGCTGGCTGGTACGCAGCTTGCGTACCGCCGCGGCCACCGCCGCTTCCCTGCCCCGCGCCCGTCATGGTTTGCACCTGATGGAATCCCGGGCACCGGAACAACCGCTGGAGCTGTATTCCTTCGAGGCCAGCCCGTTTGCTCGCCTGGTGCGCGAACGCCTCACCGAGCTGCAGCTGCCCTACCTGTTGCGACAGTGTGGCCGCGACCAATGGCAGGACTGGGTGCTTCCGCCCATGCGCAAACGCCTGGCCCCCGATTACCAGCCGACCCAGCGTAATCGGGTGACCCTGATGGAAAAAACCGGCCGTATTGCCGTCCCCTATCTGGTGGATCCCAATACCGGAACGGCACTATATGAATCGGCAGATATTCTGGCCTATCTGGACCGGACCTACGCACGCTAGTCGGCTCTCACCCGGCACATGAATACAAAGGTGTGCCGGGCCCTTCTCCCTTCCCCGTTTTAGTGCTATATATCCGCAGGAACCCTCCACTCACCCGCTGGAAAGAGAGCAGCAAGATGGGTCGTCGACACTTTGATGACTATGAGCCCGATGAATGGGAAGAAGAACACAAACGTGCTGATCGTGAACGCCGCAAACGCGACGCAAAACGCCATCGGCACAATTCAGAGGAGAACAATGAGTCGCGAGAAACCCGCGACTCACGGCCGCAGTAAGGTCTCGGCCTGACGAGTCACCTCTGATGGTGAATCCCCGCTCAGAATCAGTGGGGGGACAGGCAGGTCAGCCATGCTGGCCTGCCCGCTACGGGTTTTTCTGAAATTTGGGAACCTGTTGAGCAACCGAGATCAGCGGTCGCCGTATCGCCCTGCCAGCGTGGTTAATAACGCTATCGCATCATTATCAGCCTGCAGATAAAACCCTCCCCGCCAATGGCCATTGGACAGGTAATCGTGCCAGCGTGGTTCTGCCAGCACATGGATTTCCCTCTGACCATACACAGGCAGAGGAAGCTCGAATTTGAGAGGAAACGGTTCGGCAGGAGGGGCTCCTCGGCCTGTCAGGCACACCCCTTCATCGGTGAGGTTCAGCACATGCCCAACAGCATGGTCGTTACTGCAAGCCTGAACATTGAGACTCAGGCGCGGTCTTCTGAATCGTCGGCGTTCCATATCATCACCTCAGAGCGGACCCTCACTCCCAGTTTCTGCCGCCATTGGGTACCATGCAAGTAAAACAGTGCAAACATGCTGGAGGCCGCACATGAACAGCGACGACGACCTGTTTCGCCAGGAAATGGCCGATGTGACCCCCATCAAGCCTGACGGGCGCAATCATGACGCCAGCCCGCGACGCCAGGACAGCATTCGCGAACAACTGCGCCGTGCCTCTGCAGTGACCGAAGGCAAGCAGGACAACAACCCCCTTACCGTGCCCGAGCACGTTGAGCAGGTCGGCCCGCTGGACATCATCGGGGTCAAGAAGGATGGCGTGCAGGAAGGGGTGTACCGCAAACTGCGGCTGGGCAAGTATGACGCCCAGGACGTGCTGGATCTGCATCGGGTCAAGCTGATGGCGGCCCGCACCCTGGTCCATGAGTTCCTCAGCCGGGCCCATGAACAAAACCAGCGTACTGTCCTGATCAGCCATGGCAAGGGCCTGCACAGCGAGCGCCCCGGCTTTCTCAAGAGCTACGTGATGCACTGGCTACAGGAAAGCCACTTGGTCCTCGCCTACCACACCGCCCCCGCCAACCGCGGCGGCACCGGCGCCACCTACGTTCTGGTCCGCAAGAATGGCCAGGCGAGGCAGCGTAATCGGGAGTTTTTTATGGAGGCGGGGAAGAACAATCGATAGTTAACAGTTAACAGTGAATAGTGAACAGCGCGCGTAAGCGCCTTGTTTTGATCTGAAACGTATGAGGCCGCGCCCAAACCATGAGCGCGGCCTCATACGTTTCAAAACCCAAAAACTCAATCGCGTCGCTGTTCACTATTCACTGTTAACTGTTCACTGAAATCACCGCCGTATCCGATTAATCCCATTAATCGCCGCCACCCGATACGCTTCCGCCATGGTCGGGTAGTTGAAGGTGGTATCGATGAAGTATTCCAGGGTGTTCTGCTCACCGGGCTGGCGCATGATCGCCTGGCCTACGTGGACGATTTCCATGGCCTGGTAGCCGAAGCAGTGAATTCCGAGGATTTCCAATGTCTCGCGGTGGAAGAGAATTTTCAGCATCCCGACCCGCTCACCCGTGATCTGGGCTCTCGCCAGATTACGGAAAAACGCCTGCCCCACTTCGTAGGGGATTCTGGCTTCGGTGAGCTCCTGTTCGGTCTGCCCCACACTGCTGATGCCCGGGATGGTGTAGATGCCGGTTGGGACATCCTTGACCTGTTTGATCTCATCCCCTGCGATGGCAGCCGCACAGAAACGCCCCTGATCGTAGGAGGCACTGGCCAGTGAGGGCCAGCCCACCACATCGCCGACGGCGTAGATGTTCTCCAGTGCTGTCTGGTAGCGCTCGTCGACACTGAGCTGGCCGCGGCTATTCGCCTTCAGCCCCACCTCTTCCAGCCCCAGATTCGCAGTATTCCCGGAGCGACCGTTACACCACAGCAGCGCATCCGCACGCAGCTTCTTGCCCGATTCCAGCTCCAGGGTCACGCCATCGCCATCCGCCATCACTCGCTTGTACTGCTCACCCTGGCGGATGGTGCACCCCTGTTCGCGAAGGTGGTAACTGAGAGCATCGGAAATTTCCGTATCCAGAAAATCCAGCAAATGCTCACGGGAGTTCACCAGATCAACCCGGATCCCCAGGCCGGTAAAAATGCAGGCATACTCGGAACCAATCACCCCCGCACCGTAAATGATCAGATGACGCGGGGTGTGATCCATGGTCAGGATCGTATCGGAGTCGTAAACCCTTGGGTGGTCAAAATCCACATCCTCAGGGTGATATGGCCGTGAGCCTGTAGCAATGAGGACATTGCGGGTTTTGAGCAGATGCTGACGCCCTTCCCTGTCATCCACCTGTACTTCATTAGGGCTGATCAGGCGTCCACGCCCGCCGAACACCGTCACCCGGTTTCGGATATAGAAGTCAGTACGTACCTTGACCTGGGAATCGATGACCTCGCGGGTACGGGCGATCAGATCCTGCCAACGAATTTCCCGCGGGTTGATGATGCCGCGCAACAGGGGGTTGCGCTGGGTGCGGATTACCTGGCGGACCTGATGCCGCAGCGCCTTGGAGGGAATGGTGCCCCAGTGGGTGCAGTTTCCACCCAGCGAGGGCTGATCTTCCACAATGGCAACGCGAAGGTCTTTCTTGGCCGCCTGCATGGCCGCCGCTTCACCTGCCGGGCCACTGCCAATTACAACAAGATCCCATCCCGCACTGATATCCATTCATACCTCCGCTTGTCTACAGACCAACAAGTATAGAGGGCTGGCACGCTGGCGACGAGTTGGACTATGGTGAGAAGGAGAAGGAAAAAGCACACAGCAATGAAAGGAGTCCGCCATGGATGATCACAAGCTCGATAACACAGGCAAGAAGTCCTCCGCCCTGGCCCGGGGCGGCAAGAAATCCGGACAATGGCTGCTGGCTCATCCCCTTGGCGCGCTGCAACTGTTGGGGCTGGTGCTGCTGGTCATTGTGGTGTTCCAGAACCTGGAGCCCACCAGTATCGACATCCTGTTCTGGACACTGGCAGACATACCCAAGCTGTTTATGTTGCTGCTCAGCATGATACTGGGCGCATTGGTGTGGGAGCTGATCAAACGGACCCTGTTACGCCGCAAACCGGCGGCGTAACAGCAACATCATTCCTCCCAGCAGCAACCAGCCTGCACTGCCGCCACCACCGGAGGCGCTCTTCTGCGGGTAGCTTACGCTAAAGGTTGCTGCAGATGAGGTCACATCACAGTTCAGATCTTCCACTTCCAACGTAAAGGTGTCCTTGAACGGGCTCAGGTTGCTGTCCGGCACATAGGTCACCGTACCCGTGTCCTGGTTGATAATCAGGCCCGTATTTAGCACATCGCCCTTGCTGTCTTCTTTTGCAAAAGACGGCGCGTCTTTCACATTGATCTGATAGTTGCTCCAATCAAAATCGGCTTCCGGGTCATCCGGATCGTGGGCATCAAGCTGGAAGACAACATTGGCCCCAGGCTGGTTCACCACCGCCTGCCCTTTCAAAATGGGAGGCTTGTCGCTGATAGTCAGTGCGACGGTCGCAGCATCCGTATCCGCTACCGTCTCGCCTTCACTGTCAGTAAATGTGTAGAGGAAGGCCGTCGTCACAGGTGCATCACTGGCAGCCTGACAAACGCTGTCATTAAAATCATCGGTTTTTGCCGGCGTAAAGATTACGACACATTCGTCGGCTACCGCTCCGTCTTCCAGCAAGTCAGGGTTAGCATCGATTACCGCCTGGGAAATCGGCTCACCACATTTGAGGTCATACCCTGTGCGGTCTTCGTTGTAGTAGCGCCAAACAAACTGGATAGTGGCGCCATCATAGGCTTCACTAGCGGTTCCAGCGACGGTATCGAGTACAAACAAGGTCGGGTCATTCATATCCTGGGTGTAAGTAAAACCTGTCCCTTGATAAACCACCGGGTCTGATCCAGCCTGCTCCTCAGCATGTTCGAATTCAAAGATACCGGATTTGAAAAGGGTGGGATCCACCTCATCCAGATACAGGATTTCCCCTCCATCACTGGCCAGGTCATTTTCCAGAATATCGACTGGCGCACGACGATCAGGCAGTGACTGGTTTGAACCCTCATCATCGCCTGCAGTAATTTTTTGGTACTCGTAGGCGCCCACATCACAGCTCCCACCCGACGTCCGCGATACGCCGCGAAGATCGACGGTACGGCAACGTTTCGGAGCACTGGTGCCAGACTCAAGCGCATCCTCATCGTTACCCATGTCAACCAGAATAGCGTCGCTAGCCGGCGATGCCATGGGCAGGAACGGCGGAATATAATCCACGTTACTACCCGTCGCCGGCTCCAGCGTTGCCGACAACGCGGCAGTACCGACTGATACCTGATTATTGCTCTCTGTCGTCGCCGTGCAGGCAGCACCGGAAAAAGCGTTGTAGTGACTCTCATGTAACGCTGTCGGTGACGCGTCTGTCGAGCAAGCATCCCCACTACCAAAATAAGCACTATTCCCCATCTGCACTTCGATAGGGGCATTTCCCAGCTCAAGGCCGTTACCCCCCCCGGCATTATCCAGGAAAGTAGTGTTCATGATGCTGGCATTGATAATCATGTCAGAAAGATCCAGCACCGAGCCTTCAGCTGCCGAGTTATTGAAGAAGGTGCTGTTGCTCACCGCAAACTGGCCTGCTGAAATATTGGCATCCATGACGCCACCTTCAGTAACTGCGGTGTTGTTTTCGAAAGTGCTGTCGATCATCGCGATCTTTACCACTTCCTTGCTCTGCGTGGTGGTGGAAACCACGCCCCCGGCTCCGCCGGCGGAGTTGCCACTCACATAAGCACGATTAAAACTGATCAGCTTCTCATTGCCTGCATTGGTACGAACAAACGCAACACCTCCATTGGTGTCCGCCTGATTTCCCAGAATGGCAACCCGATCAAAAATCACCGAGCCACCGGTGATAATGACTGCGCCTGAGCCGGAATTCACCTGCCCGTTATCTGTTGCGACGCCCCCTTCCAATGTCAGGTAGCGGAAGGTAACCCCTGAATGACCACTGCTTACCGGAGCCTGGACCTCAAACAGGCGTTCACTGCCATTGCCCAGAATCCGGGTGAGAGTATCTTCGTCATCGCTGGTGTCTTCGTCCTGAGCCCCCTTGCCTTCAAGCACGACGCTCCCACCTTCAACAATCAAGGTCGTCTGCAGCTGAATATCTCCGGCCGGCAACAAGATCCGGTCTTCAGATTTGCCACCGTAAGCGCAATCCGGACTCCCGGCTCCCGAGGCATTTTCCAGTGCCTCACGCAGAGTACAAAGCCCGTCATTCTTGATTGGCGGCGCATTATCAAGCAGGGAGTTGACCGTAATATCCACCGCCATGGCCGGGGCGGCCAACACGGCCAGCAGCGCAGCCAGACCCGCGCGGTAGCGACGCAACCCCCCTGCCAACGCCAGCACCAGCAACATCAAGCCACCTTGTGCACCAATACTTTTTTTCTCAGCCAACCCACTTGCCGGCTCCGCCACCAAATTCGTGATCTCACTTTGGTTGGTGCCGATATCTGTACCGCCAGAAAAGGCGTCTCGATGCACTTCATAGCGCAGCTGGTCCACACCATGAAACACCCCGTTGGGGGTATAACGAATTCGGGGGTAGCCTTGCGCATCGACTTCAACAGCGGCAGAACCCCGCTCCGGCTGGATCACTACGATCATGCATTCATCCGGCGCGACAACACTTCCACAATCAATGGTGGTGTCATTCAGATCATTGGCGACCACATCAGCCAGAACACTCTGCCCACTGATCAGATCGATCTCATCCGGTTGCGCCTGGGCACGCAGGTATTCCACTGCGCCCACATCACAGCGACCACCCGCACCACCCCGGGAATTACCCCGGTTATCCGTGGTTTCGCACTGATCCACAGACGCGACATTCTCAGGGAAAGCCCGGTCGAACAGACTCGGGGCCATAGGGTCACCCGAGAGCGCGGCAGGCTCAGGGTTGGGCAGGAAACCCGGGTATGGGCCACCAAGCTCATCCGCTGGCATTGGCTCACACGCTCCGGCACCCTCCCCGTCACATTGTTGCCGGTCCTTGCCAAGGAACACATCTGATGCGGCCGTATTGGGGTTATTGGTAACCGGCGTACCGGAAACCTGCTCTTCCGGTGTCGGGCAGCCAGCATCATCAGTGATCGTGTAAAGGAACCGGGCTGCTGCATTCGGGTCACCAGACCCATCCAGCCCCGCCCCTGCACAAGCACCGCCGTTGTTGCCGACCATGACCGTATGCAGCACATGATCTGTCGGCTCGGCATCCGCGGGATCATCAAATGTGGTTTCTGCCAATGTCAGTGCCACGCCGTTATTAAAGGCAATGGTCATATTGGCCAATACCGAATTAAATCGGTTTGTCACCACATTGATCACCCCACCGTCATTATCGACGATCGTGCCATTGGCAAGCTCCAGGCCAATACGACCATCAGGCTTGCCGTCCAGGTGAATGGCCGCAGCATCTGCCGCCGCGCTAGCTGTGTTGTTGGCCATATAGAAGGAATAACCGATAACAGATCCGTCAAACGTATCGTCGCTGGCTATCACCGAACCCACGCCGGTGGCCGTATTGTTTTCGAACCGACCGCCATTACGGAAAGCGACCCCGGAACCTTCCTGGAGGTATAGCACGCCGCCATTCACCGCCTGACCACCGGACAAGATAACGTTCTCCCCAATGATCAGCGGCCCCATGGCGATAACCAACCCACCATTACCATTCCCACCGGCACCAGAGGCGTCACCGTCACGGAGTTCCAAATTGGTCACCGTCATCGCGCCACCATCATCGATGTTGAAAAGACGGGAATTATGTTCAGAAGTGATAATTGGAAGCGTCTTGTCTGCCGCTTCTTCAAAAGCGTCTAGCTGCAATTCAAAACGGACCTGATTGGCAAGAGGCTCAATCGTCGCCGAGGTAGTCGGGGGGGAAACGGTATCGTCGGTGGTGAAGACAATTTTTTGGCCATCGCCGACCACCAACTCACCTTCTGTCAGGACATAGGTCTGCCCCTCGGCAAGCTTGATCACATCACTGGCACTGCCGGCTGCACAGCCGTCTACTGCGATCTGGTAATTACTGGCCACCAGCGCCTCACGAAGAGAGCAAAAGCCATCAGCCCGGGACGTTGTGACCTGCCAGGAGGTATTGGCCCCTGAGCCCTGGGACACCACCGTGACCATTGCATCTTCGATGCTGTTGATTTCATAGTTAGTCGCGTGGGAGGAGGCTGCGAAAATCATGGCGCAGCCAGCAAGGCAATGCCGTAGCCCAAGGTGGCGCATTCTGTTCTCCTGCAGGCTCGACGCCTGGCATTATTGTTCTAATAGTTCTTCCGCCCGCGGGGTTGGCACCAATGTAACCCCATGTAATTACGAGCAATACTACCGCCGATATCAGTAGCAAACTGTTGTTTCTCTGTTAAGCGCCCCTTTTTACCACCCCAGCGCATCCTTGACAAAGGGAATAGTGACAGAACGTTGTTGCGCGAGTGCCAGTCGGTCAAGGCGCTCCAGCAGAGCGAGCAGCGCTGCCGGGCTACGTTCGCTACGGGTGACCACATAACGGGCCACATCCCGCTCTAGCTTGAGCCCCCTGGCCTTTGCCCTGTCCTGCAGCAGGGTTTCCAGCCCTTCCTCTTCCAGTGTCTGGAGTCGGTAAACCGGGCCGGCCGCCAGCCGGGTCGCCAGATCCGGTAACGCCAGCCCCAACGCCCCCGGTGAAGCGCTGGCGGTCACCACCAGGCGCCCACCGTTGGCCATCAGACGGTTATAAAGATGGAAAAGCGCCTCTTCCCACTGTGGCTGCCCGGCAAAGTGCTCCGCATCATCCAGTGCCAGCAGGGTGAACTGCTCCATGGACTCCAGCACTTCCGGGCTCAGAGGCATGAGCTCCTGGGCTGGCAATAAACACGCACTCAACCCTTGCTGCTGGGCCAGACGGACCGCGCCCTCCAGCAGGTGGCTCTTGCCCTGCCCGGTCACACCCCATACAAAGGCCTGCCGGTCATTGCCTGTCACCACTTCACGCACGCCCTGCAGCGCCGCACCATTGCCTGCCGGCACAAAGTTATCGAGGTCATTCCCTTCCCGTAATTGCAGGGCCAGGGGAAGTTGTCCACTTTGTTGCATGATCAGCCTTGCCAGCAATACAGCCACTGGGGGCCAGGGACGGCCGGGTCCGGACAGGGACGCAGGCTGGACGATAACTCCAGCAAATCACGGAGTTGGCTGTCATCGGCGGCAAAATCCAGCGCATAGACCAGCGAGGCATCCGAGACCTGGATCAGCATGGCCTGCTGCATCCCGCTGATTCCTTTGAGATTTTGGTCCAGGGTGTGCCAAGCAGACAGGCTATCGACACCGTTCACGGTCAGTAGCGTGCGCTGCTCTGTACGATTGCCCTTGACCGCAAAGCGACCCGCCAATGTATCGGCCAGCTCATCCGCCAACCGCGCCACCGCTGCCGAATTATCATCCGCCTCCAGGCGCCCTTGCTCCAGCGTCTTGCGACCCTGCAGAATCCGCCAGCTCACCGTGGCCGGGGCGCCGCTGTAAAGCACCGCTGCGACGGTCATTTCATGAGGATATCGGGTAGAGGCCTGCTCGAGCCGGTCATCAAAACGCCCCCGGATGTCAGCCACTGCCAGCGCGTTTCTGTCCTGGCTATCCCACTGCGGAAAGACCAGTGACAACCCGCGCCGCGCCGCCTCGGCTTCCACCTCGGCGTACAGAGGATGGCCGGCAGAAACCATATCGCCCTTGCCTGCCCCCTGATCGACCAACCAGACCAGCAAACGGGGACGAGGCAGCCCCCATACGGGCACGCCACGCGAGGCCAGCAACCCCAGCAACCCCTGAACGTCATAATGGACCACCAGGCTGTCATCCCGATAATCGTGGCGGGTTACCCAGCGATCCAGCTGCTCGGCGGCCTCTTTGGCGACGGGCTCATCCAGCACATCACGGGTACCGCTCAAGCGCACCAGCACTTCGTCCAGCCCGGCCTTGAGTGCCGCCTCTCTGGCATCCGCGCTGCGATCTGCAACCGGCACATCCACTGTATCCAGTGCCCCGGACATAGCCGGGACCGCCCACGCCAGCAGCATTGCCACCAGCACAACCCGTAATCTGTCAAACCGCATGTGTGCGAAATCCAGCCTGTTCTTTGAAGCGCGCCATTATCACCTATTCACTGCGCGCAGGCGAACCGGATTTTCACCCTCCACACAGCAGTGGAAAGATGGGCCTCAGGCTCTTAAAATACGCGCCTTCACCAATCCGGAGCCTTCCATGACCGAATCCAAACGGCCGCTGACTTACCGTGACGCAGGCGTAGACATTGATGCCGGCAACGAGCTGATTAAGCGCATTGCCCCTGTCGCCAAACGCACCAAACGGCCAGAAGTTCTGGGAGGCTTGGGCGGTTTTGGCGCCCTGTGTGAGCTGCCTTCCCGCTACAAGAACCCGGTTCTGGTTGCCGGCACTGACGGCGTTGGCACCAAACTGCGCCTGGCCATTGATACCGGCCGTCACGACAAGGTCGGCATCGATCTGGTCGCCATGTGCGTCAACGACCTGATCGTAGGCGGTGCGGAGCCGCTGTTCTTTCTGGACTACTACGCCACCGGCAAGCTGGATGTGGAAACCGCTACCAGCGTGGTGACCGGCATTGGCGAAGGCTGCGAAATGGCAGGTTGCGCCCTGATCGGTGGCGAAACCGCCGAAATGCCAGGCATGTATGAAGGCGAAGACTACGACTTGGCGGGCTTCTGTGTCGGCGTGGTGGAAAAAGACGGCATTCTGGATGGCAGCAAGGTGCAGGCCGGCGACAAGCTGATCGCGCTGGCCGCGTCCGGCCCCCACTCCAACGGCTACTCCCTGATACGCCGTATCATGGCGCAGTCAGACACCGACATCGAACTGGACGGCAAGCCGCTGATTGAGCACCTGCTGGCCCCCACCCGCATTTACGTCAAACCTCTGCTCAAGCTGCTGGAGCAGGTCGACGTGCATGCCCTCGCCCACATTACCGGCGGCGGCTTGCCGGAGAATCTGCCCCGCGTGATGCCAGAAAACACCCAGGCGGTCATCGATACCCGCAGCTGGGAATTCCCGGCTGTCTTCCAGTGGCTGCAACAGGAAGGCCAAGTCCCCGCTTTTGAGATGTATCGCACCTTTAACTGCGGGGTTGGCATGGTTATCGCCGTTGCTCCGGATCAAGTCGACACCACCCTCGCGCTGATGGAAGCCGAAGGTGAGAAAGCCTTCCTGATGGGCGAAATCCGTGCCGCCGACGGCGAGCCGGAAGTGGTGCTGGACGGTCTGGAATCCTGATTGGTGACTGACTCCCAGCCTTACCGCCTGGCGGTATTGATCAGCGGCTCTGGCACCAACCTGCAGGCCATTCTGGATGCGATCGAGGCCGGCGAGCTACAGGCCTGCATCAGCGTGGTGCTATCCAATCGCGCCGATGCGGGCGGCCTGGCGCGAGCCAGACAAGCCGGCATCCCGACCCAGACCCTGGATCATCGCGAGTTCGACAGCCGCGAAGCCTTTGATCAAGCCATGGTGGATGCTCTCGAACCCTACCAGCCGGATACCGTCGTGCTGGCGGGCTTCATGCGCATCCTGTCGCCGGTGTTTGTGGGGCATTACGCTGGCCGACTCATCAACATCCATCCTTCCCTGTTGCCCAAATACCGCGGCCTCAACACCCATGCTCGCGCCCTGGAAGCGGGAGACGAGCGCCATGGCTGCTCTATCCACTTTGTCACCGAAGAACTGGATGGCGGCCCTCTGATCGCTCAGGCCAGCGTTGTCATCAATGCGAACGATACCGCGGATTCCCTGTCCAAACGGGTACAACTGTGCGAGCACCAGCTATACCCACTGGTGCTGCAATGGCGCGCTCAACAGCGTCTGGTACTGACCGACAACGGAGTCACACTGGATGGGAAACCTCTCCCTGCACAGGGTTATCAATCCACTTAGACTGTTGCTGGCTGCCTCCTTGCTGGTGGCCACTGGCGGCGTCCATGCCCAACCTCCAGTTTCTCCCTTCAGCCTGGACTATCGCCTGAAAAGCGAGGGCATTCCCTTTTCCATTACCGCCACCCGGAGCCTTCAGCAGGTGCAGGGCGGACTGTGGAAAATGGAAGTGCGGGCCCAGAACTGGCTAGGCGAGATCCGCGAAACGGCCCTGTTCAACTGGCAGTCCTGCACTCCGCAAAGCAGCTACTACGGCTACCTGCGTAAAGGTCTGGGCCGGGTGAAGGAAGCAAAATTGCATCTGGACCGCGAGGCCGGCGTGGCGGCCAGCGAGCGCACCGGCAAGGACATGCTGAGCTACCCCATCTCCGATGCCGCTACCGATGAGCTGTCTGTCAGCCTTGCCCTGCAATGCGCCCTCGGCGAAGGCAAGCAGGAGTTCTATCTCGACGTGGCTGACGAAAAGAAACAGGAGCAGCAGCATTTCAAGGTCATCGGCCACGAGTCCATCAAGGTTGAAGGCAAGACTCTCGACACCGTCAAGGTTCAACGCATCCGTGCTGACAACAGCCAACGCCAAACCTTCATGTGGTTTGCACCTTCCCACAACTTTCTTCTGGTACAGTTGCTGCAGAAAAACAACGACGGCGAACATGTCATGACGCTGCAATCCCTGGAGGGGCTCTAACCGTGCGTGCTTTCTTTCTTGGCCTGCTTCTCACCGCCAGCCAGCTGACACTGGCCGACAGCCTGGCGCCCTTCGCGGCGGAGTTCCGCATTTATGTGAACAAGCTGCCTACCCCGGTCAAGGCCGATCTGGTACTCGAGCCTGCCGAAGGCGACGACAACTATCACATGTTGCTGAAAGCCAAATCCTTCATGCTCACCAACACCGAAGAGAGCTTCTTTCAGTGGCGAGACTGCCAACCACGTACCCGTAAATACCTCCACGAATTTGAAGGCTTCGGCAAGCACCGCTACCACCGTATGGACTTCCAGTGGGACCCACCCAAGGTGCATAACGAGTCCGAAGATGATCAGGAAAGTCTGGACATTCCGGCCAACACACTCGATGAGCTGACGATTCTGTTGCGGGGGCGCTGCGTGTTCGCCAGCGGCGAGAAGAACTACACCGTCACCAGTGCCTACGGCGACCGGTTGCGAACCCATCATTTTGCCGTTATCGACGAAGAGACCATCGACACGCCATTAGGTGAGTTGAAAACCCTGCTGGTGGAAAAAAAGCGCGACGGAGACAGCAAGAAAAAACGGCGCACCCTGTTCTGGGTTGCGCCGTCTCTGGATTACATGGTGGTCAAGGCAAGGCACATCGAAAGCACTTTCCTGAAAGCCGACATGATCATGATTGATTACAGCGAGCCGGAAACATCCGCCGAGCCGGCAAAGGAGGTTACGCCCGAGGCAGGGTAACCCCGCGCTGCCCCTGGTATTTGCCGCCACGATCGCCATAAGACGTTTCGCAGACCTCGTCGGATTCGAAGAACAGCATCTGGGCCACCCCTTCGTTGGCATAAATTTTTGCCGGCAAGGTGGTGGTGTTGGAAAACTCCAGGGTGACATGCCCTTCCCACTCCGGTTCCAGCGGCGTTACGTTGACGATAATCCCGCAGCGAGCGTACGTGGATTTCCCCAAACAGACCGTCAACACATTCCTCGGAATGCGGAAGTATTCCACCGTGCGCGCCAACGCAAAGGAGTTCGGCGGGATAATGCAGTACTCCCCCTTGATGTCCACAAAGCTGCGCTCATCGAAGTGCTTCGGGTCGACCGTGGCCGAGTGGATGTTGGTAAACACCTTGAACTCATCGGCACAGCGCACATCGTAACCGTAGCTGGACACCCCATAGGAAATCAGTTTGTTGCCTTCGGCATCGGCCCGCACCTGTTCGGACTGAAACGGCTCGATCATGCCGTGCTCATTGGACATGCGGGTAATCCAGCGATCCGATTTAATAGTCATTGCTGCCTCTCGATTCCGAAATGGTTGGGGCCAGTGTGATGAAGCGCTCAATGGTATAGACGCAGAACGCCGGATGCCAGACCACTAGCTACAAGCTTCAAGCTACAACGCGGAACAGGCGATACCGGGTTCCAGGCTCTGCCGCCGCGCCCAGAGCTCCTGCGCGGGCACAGCCTCTCACACCCTATTCCCTGTTCCGCGTTGTAGCTTGTAGCTTCTTTTAATGCTGCGTCACTTTCGGGAATGCCCGCTTTCCCTTGCTGGTCAGCGACAGCCTCGCCGCCATACGCCGAGCAGCCTGGCGATAGAGCCCTGCTTCCTCGCTGTCCGGGCAAGCTGCCACCACCGGCTCACCGCTGTCGGCCTGCTCACGAATCCTCAATGACAGCGGCAACGCTGCCAGCACCTCGGTATCGTAATCCTGGGCCATGCGCTGGCCGCCCCCCTGGCCAAAAACATGCTCCTGATGGCCACAGTGCGAGCAAATATGCACCGCCATGTTCTCCACAATCCCCAATACCCGGATGTCCACCTTGCGGAACATTTCCACACCCTTGATCGCATCCAGCAGGGCAATGTCCTGCGGTGTCGTGATAACGACCGCCCCGGCGACCGGAATTTTCTGTGCCAGGGTCAGCTGGATGTCACCGGTCCCCGGCGGCAGATCCACCAGCAGATAATCCAGCTGCTTCCAACGGGTCTGCTCCATCATCTGCACCAGCGCACCACTGGCTTTCGGGCCACGCCATACCACCGGCGTCTGTTTGGTCGTCAGATACCCCATGGACATGGTCTGCAAGCCATAGGCTTCCACGGGAACAAAGACCTTGCCATCCAGCACCTCAGGGCGCGTGCCGTCCGGCTTGCCAAGCATCAACGGCTGACTTGGGCCAAATACATCTGCATCCAGTAGACCCACACGGGCCCCTTCTGCCTGCAGCGCCAGGGCCAGATTCACCGCTGTGGTGGATTTACCCACACCGCCCTTGCCCGATGCCACCGCAATCACGTTGGCGACCTGATCCAGGGCAGGAAGGCTACTCTGTGCCCGGTGCGGAACGATCTGGCTGCGCAGGCTCAACGACAGCGCCCGCCCCTCCAGGGCATCCGCCAGATGCTCTCCAATTGCTGCCTCCAACGACGCTCTCACGCCCTCCAGAGGGTAGCCCAGCACCACCTCCGCACTCACTTGCGATTCCGACACCGACACGTTGGAAACCGCACCGATACTCTCCAGGCTGACGCCCAGGTCCTCGGGAATGAAGTGACCCAGTTGCTGTCGAATGCGTTGCTCGGCTGAATGCATGGTGGCCTCCGTATTTCGAGCTGCGATGATAGAGGCTACTCGCGTCACAACCAAGTAACGGTGCCCAGGAATATCCCCATCACAATACAACCGATGGCGTTTGCCTCTGGCCATCTTTCACCAAATGCGCAAAATAGGTGCAACCCACTTTCCGGTTTGCATTGCGGGACAAGGAGACCTCATGAAACGTATGACCCTCATTCTGCTGGCGGGCGCCAGCCTTTTTACCCTGACGGCTTGCGGCCAGGGGACGGCAATCGACCGCGACACCATCAGTGTCACCGGCACCGGTGAAGTCCATGCAGAGCCCGACATTTTTCTTGTCTCTGCCACCGCACGCCAGGAAGGGGACGACATTGATGCCCTGAAAGATCGTGTCGATGATGCTGTCAGCGACATGCTGGAACTGGCAGACGATCTGGATATTCCCGAAAAACAGGTCCGCGCCAGCGACCTTCGCATTAGCCCGCAGTGGCAATACCAGCCCGAGCGAAAATTGCTTGGCCATCAGGTCAGTCGTGATGTCACCTTCCGGGTAAACGGCATGAGCGTCTACACTCGCCTTCTCGACGGCCTTGCCAGCCAGAATGTGCAAGACCTGCATCCCGCCGGCACCGAGATCAGCAATGTGGACATCCACACCGATCGCGCGCTGGAAAAAGCTGTGGACGATGCCCGCCGTCGCGCTGAACGGATCGCCGACGCCGCCGATCGCAGTGTCGGTGAAGCGATTCGCATCGAAGCCCAGAATGTACAAGTGCCGCGCCCGGTCATGATGATGGCTCGAGCCAAAGAAGACGCAGCAGGCAGCAGCTACCGCCCGGGTGAAACACAAATCAGCGCCCACGTCAGCATCACCTTCGAACTGGAGTAATCGTCTGCGTGAATGATCTGGGACAAATCAGTGCGGCGGCACTGCAGCAATATCTGGCACACGGTGAAGACCGTGGGCTGGATATTGCTGCCGCCATGGCCACCGCAGGCTTGTCCCGGGACACCCTTCAGCAGCCAGACGCCCGTATCGATGGAGAGGATTTTGAGGCACTGCTTCATCAGCTGATCCAGCAAGCCGATGATCCACTGTTCGGCCTGCGCACCTCCGCCTTCATACAGCCGGGTTCCTATAACGTGATCGGCTATATCGCCATGAGCGTGGGCACCCTGCACGAAGCGCTGGACAAGGTCACCCTGTATGAAAAGCTGGTGGGCGACATGGGCACCACGGATATCGCCCTTACCCCGGAGCAGGCCCAAATTCGCTGGAACTGTCGTTACACCCGCCAGCCTGCCCGCCAGCACCTGATTGATAACGTCCTCAGCTCGTGGTTGTGCTACGCGCGCTGGCTTACCGGCAACGACCAGCTTGCCCCTCATCAGGTTTGGCTGGAGCATTCCGCACCGGACAACGCCAGCCGAGCAGCCTATGAAGATATCTTCCGGTGTGAGGTCTGCTTCAATAAACCGGTATCCGCACTGGTGGGCCCGGCCCAGTTGCTTGAGCTACCGATCCGCCAGCCAGACCCGCTGCTACTTTCCACACTGGAATCCCACGCTATCGCCCAACTGGATAAACTCGGAGTGGAAACCGGGCTCGCGCGCCGGGTACGCCAGTGTATTCACGATGCCATTGGCCGTACCCTGCCCCGCAAGGAAAACATCGCCGAGCGACTGGGGATGAATGTGCGTACCCTGCACCGTCACCTGGCAGATGAAGGGCACAGCTGGCAGAAGCTGCTTGACGAAGTTCGTCTTCAGGAAGCTCGCCTGCAGTTAAGACAGACCCGTAAACCCCAGGCAGACATTGCCGAAGCGCTGGGTTACTCCGACATCCGCTCCTTCCAGCGCAGCTTCAAGCGCCATACCGGCATGACCCCTGGCCAGTACCGCCAGCAGGACGAGCCCAACTGACGTGTCACCGTACTCCGGTACGCAAATTCACACATAATCCTCACGGCCGAATACCCAACATCGGCCTTTTGTCTGACAAAACCTTCATTCTCACCGCTCCCCATGGCTATACTGACATCAGACAATGACAACAAATATCCGCGGAGAGAGCCGGCATGAAAGGCACACTCAAGCAGCTGGAGCGCGCCATTGAGCACGCCCAGACCTATGAAGAATGGTACGAGGCCAGCCAGGAACACGACCGCCTGTCCGGCGCTGACGAGTGGAAGGAAATCGACCGCTCCGCCCACTACGACTACGAACTGATCCGCAACCGGCTGTGGCAAATCCGTCAGGCCCGGGAGCGCAACGACGTCAACAAGCTGGTCTTCCACCTCCATGAAGGCCTGCACGGCAACCTTGGCAATATTTCCAACCCAAAGCTGTATCAGCACAGCCGGGTCGGCACCAAACGCCTGATCGAAAACTACCTCACCGAAGTCACCACCGCTCTCAACTACCTGTGCGACAGTAACTTCAAGGAATTCGGTCTCAAGGAAAAACTCGATTTCTTCGAAACCACCGGTCAGGCCTTTGGCCAGAGCTGTCTGATGCTATCCGGTGGCGCCGCCCTGGGGCTGTTCCACATCGGGGTCGCCCGCTGTTTGTGGGAGCAGGGCTTGCTGCCCTCGGTCATCTCCGGCTCCAGTGCCGGCAGTATCATTGCGTCCGTGGTCGGCACCCATAACGACGAACAGCTGAAAACCAAGCTCGAACCGGAAAACATCTATCTGGAAGCCTTCAAGGTGATCGGCTGGAAAGGCTTGCTGCGCGGCACCCCGGTGCTGGATGGCGATCACCTGGAAGGTTGTCTTGAAGAAAACATCTTCGATATGACCTTCGAAGAGGCCTACCGCCACACCGGCCGTGAAATCAACATCACCGTCAGCCCCTACGATCGCAACCAGCACGCCCGCCTGCTCAACTGGCGTACTTCACCCAATGTGTTGATTCGCAAAGCGTCGCTGGCGTCCTGCGCCATCCCCGGTATCTACCCACCCGTTTCCCTGTGGGCCAAGAATATCGACGGTGAGCGTGTTCCCTATATTCCGGGGCGGAAGTTTGTTGATGGCTCCATCGTTGACGATCTGCCCATCCAGCGACTGGCACGCCTGTATGGAGTGAACCATTCCATTGTCAGCCAGACGAATCCTCACGTTGTGCCCTTCCTGTCACGTAACGAGCACGCAGAGAGCACCCTGCGCATGGTCGGTGACTGGGCACTCAAAAACGTCTCCATGAATGTTCGCTATGGACTGGATGTGGTGCAGAAGCGGGTCGCCTCCAACGACCTGGGCCTGATTATCGACAAAGCCAGAAGCATGGTCGGCCAGAAATACATGGGCGACATCAACATGATTCCGCCCCGCCAGCCGCTCAATGCATTGAAAGTGCTGAGCAACGCGACCCTGGAAGACGTGCGAACCTTCATTCGCCGCGGTGAAAAAGCCACCTGGCCCAAAGTGGACATGGTTGCCAACACCACCACCATCAGCCGCACCTTCCGCGACTGTCGTGCTCGCCTGGACCGCATCGAAGAGCGTATGCTTGACCAGGTACCGATGTCTGTCGTGTAGGCCTGCCTGACCCCGCGCAGCGTCGGAAGGGTTTCAGGGAGAGAACGTTTGCGCGGTTTGCTAACCCCTTTTTCCAGGCATAACCCGCTGGCCTTACGGTTGGCGGGGGCCATCCTGTTGGTCAGCCTGCTGGTCATGCTGATCAGCATCGCGCTCTTTGTGGTACGCGAATATCACCAGGGCACCCAGCGGCTGGAACAGAATCTCGCCCAGATCGAACTCACCACGCTGCCCGGTCTGTCCCGCTCACTGTGGAACTTCGATGAAGAGCAGCTGCGTGTGCAGCTCAATGCCCTGGTCAGCCTGCCCGATGTGGAATATGCCGTGATCCGCTGGCAGGACTGGAACGGCGGCAGCAAAATGCTCAGCGCCAGTGACAGTGCCGCCCACCTTCCGCAGGAACCGCACCGTTTTGCCCTGACCTATCAACGGCGCAGTGGTGAAATTGAGCCCCTTGGCACACTGGAGCTGGGTATTTCCCAGCACAGTCTCTACCAACAGCTAGGTCAGCAGACCATCTTCCTGGTGATCTTTCTGGCCATGCAGGCGCTGATCAGCGCCGTGCTCATTATCATCCTGTTACGCCAGTTACTAACCCGTCGTCTGGGAAAACTGGCCGATGCCACCCGGCAACTGACCCTGTCTTCCCTGCATCACCCCATTCCGCGCCAAACCGAGCCCGGCAACGACGAACTGGACAATATTGCCGCTGCGCTTGAGACCATGCGGCTGAGATTACTGGAAGACATCCAGGCACGACAGAGCGCCGACCAGGCACTCCTGAAAGAGCGGGAATTGCGGCTGGATAATGAAGAGCGACGCATTCGGGCTGAAAGCGCCAACGATGCCAAGAACACTTTCATGGCGACCATGAGCCACGAAATCCGTACGCCCCTCAACGGCATCATCGGCCTGCTGGACCTGCTCCAAGGCTCTCCCCTGAACCCCCGCCAGGCGCATTATCTGAAGCTGATGCAGCAATCCAGCGAAAACCTGCTGGCCATCATCAACGATATTCTCGATTTCTCGAAGATTGAGGCGGGAGAACTGAAGCTGGAGCATCGACCGGTCAATCTGGTCGGCCTCATTGAGGACACCCTGTGTGCCTACGCCGGGCAAGCCGAAAAGAAGCACTTGTTGCTGGCCTGTGAGTTACTGCTCAAAGACCACCAAATCATTATGGGGGACGAGATCCGGCTACGTCAGATCCTCATGAACCTGATCAGCAATGCCATCAAGTTCACCGAGCAGGGGCACATCATTGTCCGGGCGCTGGATCATCCCCAGGGGGTGCGCATTGAGATCGAAGACACCGGTATCGGTATCAGTGCACAACAACAGGCCGGCATCTTCGACGCCTTCGCCCAGGCGGATCAGAGTACCGCGCGCCGTTTCGGCGGCACCGGACTGGGCCTGAGCGTTTGCCGCTCACTGAGCGAGATCATGCAGGGAACCCTGTCCGTCGACAGTATTCCGGGTAAAGGCAGCACCTTTTCCCTGCAGCTGCCCCTGACCCCCGCCCCCGATCAACCCACTCTGCCGGACCTGGGCGGTTCCCCCCAGCTGGTCATCAGTGAACAGGATGCCCTGCAGCAGCCCCTGACTCGCATGCTGAATCTGGCCAATGGCCGCCCGTTACGTGGAGCGTCGTTGGCTATGCTCGACAGCGCGCCGGCATCCGCCATTGCCCTCATCGATATCAACCTGCTTCATGGCCAGACCTGCACCGAGGCCACTCCTTCAGGCTGGCAGGACAGAGCGATTTTTATCTGCCATGAAGACATGGATTCCCCCCCGCTGCACTACCTTCGCCTACCGGTCACCCGCACAGCCTTGTACCGGTTACTGGCCCATGAGGCCCAACCAGGACAAGACACCCGTGCGCCTGCAACCTCCCCGGCCCTGCCCCCCCTCCGTGTGCTGGTGGCCGAGGATAACCCGGTGAATCGCTCCGTGCTGCAAGCCCTGCTGAGGTCCCTGTCCCTGCCGGAGGCCACCATCTGTGACGACGGGCAGGCTGCGCTGGAGGCCTACCAGCAACAGCGTGGCCAGTTTGATGTCATCTTTATGGATGTGGAAATGCCGGGACTGGACGGCCCCGATGCCACCCGGGCCATTCGCCAGTATGAACAGCAAGCCGGGCTTCCGCCCTGCCCCGTCATTGCCCTGACCGCCCACACTCTGAACAGCGATGCCCGCCTGGTTCGCGAAGCCGGGATCAACCAGGTCCTCAATAAGCCCCTACGCCGCCACACCCTCATCCAGTGCCTGCAGCAGCTCTCCGCGCAGCGCTGACGCTACCCATTTACCAAGAACCCGAACCCCGTCACAAACTACTGACAATTCGGCAAACAAAACCGACCGACCCTGTGCAACTTCTCCCCTATCGTAAGGTCATATCGGCAGATGGCCTTGACGCGATTGAGGGCAACATGAATACAGACACCACCCAGAACTGGCTCCCGGACTTCCTTGATGAAGTCGGCCTTCCCCAACATGCGGTTTTCCGTGGCTACGTCCTGTACAACGATGAGCAGGAGCGCTTTCTGGCCATCAACACCCTCAACCCTAGCTGCGCCCGCAGCCATTACGTGCAAAGTTGTGCCTGGGCCCACCGCTATCCGGTGATCCGCATGGCCAGCGATGCCCTGCGCAGCCACGACGCAATGCTGGAAGTTCGTGCCCTGTTCGAGCTGGGGCGTCGCTATCTGACCATCCCGGTCTAGCAGGCTGTTGAGAAGCTCTTCTCCTCACTCATTACAAGACTCTTGATTGCCTCTGGGCCTTTTCGGATATACTGATCATAAGAACAGTATATCCGGAGCGCCCCACCATGCCTGTCTCTCTTCTTTCTCCCGCCCACGAGATGCCACCACTCGAGCGTCCCCTGTATGCCTCTCGCATCCCGGCTGGCTTTCCCTCTCCTGCCCAGGATCATATTGAACAGCGGCTGGATCTGAACACCTTGTGCATCGAACACCCCAATGCCACTTTCTTTGCCCGTGCCAGCGGCGATTCCATGCTCGGGGCGAGCATTTCTTCCGGCGACATACTGGTCATCGACCGGGCACTGGAGGCCCGCCACGGGGATATTGTCGTCGCAGCCCTGGATGGCGAATTCACCGTCAAGGAGCTGTGCCTGCACCCCACCCCCTGCCTGAAAGCCCACAACCCGGCCTATCCTCCCCTGATGCTGGATGACAACAGTCAGCTCGATCTCTTTGGCGTGGTCACTTTTGTCATCCACCAGACCCGGCGCAAGTGATATGTACGCCCTGGTAGACTGCAATAACTTCTATGCCTCCTGCGAAACCCTGTTCCGGCCGGATCTGCGCGGCAAACCGGTGGTGGTTCTGTCCAACAACGATGGCTGTGTCGTCGCTCGCTCCGCAGAAGCCAAACGCCTCGGCATTCGTATGGGCATTCCGGCATTCAAAATTCGCCATGCCGTGCAACAACACGGCATCACCGTGTTTTCTTCCAACTACGCCTTGTACGCAGACATGTCTGCACGGGTCATGGCCACCCTTGAACAACTGGCCCCCGCCGTGGAGGTGTATTCCATTGATGAGGCCTTTCTGGAACTGAGCGGCATCCCCCTGCCACAACTGCAACCGCTCGGCGAACGGATCCGTCACACCATTGGTCGCCATCAGGGATTGAGCGTCTGCGTGGGAATTGCCCCCACCAAAACCCTGGCCAAACTGGCCAACCATGCAGCCAAACAATGGCCCGCCACGGGCGGCGTGGTCGTGCTAAACGAGCCGATACGGCAACAGAAACTGATGCAGCGGGTGCCGGTAACCGACATCTGGGGAGTGGGACGACGGCTCGGAAAACGCCTTGCGGAACAGGGTATTCACACCGCCCTGGACCTGGCCCGGTGCCAGCCTGAGCAGATACAGAAACAGTTCAGTGTTGTACTGGCACGCACCGTGCGAGAACTCAACGGCAATGCCTGTCTGTCACTGGAGAGCATCCCGGCGCCACGTCAACAGATCATCTGCTCGCGCTCATTCGGGGAACGGGTCACCGACAAGACCATCATGCAGCACGCCATCACGACCCACGCCTGGCGTGCCGGTGAAAAACTGCGCGGCCAGAACAGCCTGGCCTCCCAGCTCAGCCTCTTTATCCAAACCAGCCCCTTTACCCCCGGTGAAGCCCGCTACAGCAACCAGGCAACAGGCCACTTCCCAACCCCCACTGCCGATGCCCGGGACCTGCTGGCCATGGCCCGCAAGTTGCTGGACGGCATCTGGCAAGACGGTTACCGCTATGCCAAGGCCGGCATCCTGATACACGATATTGCCGCCCCCGGTTGCCAGCAGAACAGCTTGCTGGACCCACCCGCCCGCGCCCGAACCGACACCCTGATGACCACACTCGACAACATCAATCAGCAAGGGATCGGCAAGGTATGGCTGGCCGCCCAGGGTATGGAAGCACACAGACCAGAATGGGGAATGAAGCAGCAGCAGCTCTCCCCTGCCTACACCACACGATGGCAGGAGCTGATGTCCGCCCTGTAGAGATGGCTTTCGGGAAAGGCTGCCGTCGATCTTTGACAGCAGCACAAGCAGGCGGATGCAAAAGAAAGTGGAGCGGGTGAAGAGAATCGAACTCTCGTATGCAGCTTGGGAAGCTGCCGTTCTACCATTGAACTACACCCGCCGAGAGAAACGGGAATATAGTCAAAAGGCCGCCAGTTGGCCAGTCCTTCCTCGTAGTTTTCGTCACACTTGGGCGCAAAGGCGGTACACTTTTCGTCAACGGCGTTTAGCCATCTCAACGATGGCCACTAATAAGGAGAAACACATGCCAGTCGCGTTTGTCAGCGGAGCCAGGGGATTTCTGGGTGGGCATATCGTAGAACAGCTACTCGACAACGGCTGGGACGTCACGGCCGTTATCCGGCCTCGCAGCGATGCATCCGCGCTTCAGGCCAGGGGCGTATCGGTCGTCCAGGCGCCACTGGATAATGCCACCGAACTGGCGTTGGTGATGCCGCCAGCCCCTGATGCGGTCTTCCATGTGGCGGGCAATACCAGCCTGTGGCGCCGGGGTAACGCACAGCAGTACCGTGACAATGTGATGGGCACCCGAGCCATGGTGAGCGCCGCGCTAAAAAATGTGGCGGGGCGTTTTATCCACACCTCGTCCATTTCTGCCTGGGGTATCCAGGACAGTCCCATCAACGAGGAAACACCGTCCAACGCGGCCAGCGACTGGATCAGCTATAACCGCACCAAGTTTCTCGCCGAACAGGAAGTGGAAAACGGTATCAAGCAGGGATTGGATGCCGTGATCCTGAACCCCTGCGGAATCATCGGCGCCGGCGACACCCACAACTGGTCACAGATGATCAAACTGATCAACGATGGCAAGCTGCCAGGCGTGCCGCCGGGGGGCGGCAACTTCTGCGCCGTCGAGGAAGTCGCCCGCGCGCATCTGGCGGCACAGGAAAGGGGAGCCTGCGGCGAGCGCTATATCCTTGCCGGGGTAGAGGCGAGTTTTCTGGAGCTGGTACAGACCATCGCCGGCCGGCTTGGCCGCAAAGCGCCATCCAGAACCGTGCCGCCTGCCGTCCTGCGACTGGCCGGGCAGCTTTACCCGATTGCCAGCCTGTTTACCGGCAACGAGCCACGACTGACACCCGAGAAGGTCGCGCTGGTGACCAGCCGTGTACATGCCGACGGCAGCAAGGCAGTGCGGGAGCTGGGGTTCAATGATCAGGTCCCACTGGCCACCATGGTCGAGAATTGCATCACCTGGATGGCCACAGAGAAAATGCTTTAATGCTGTGACGGGATGACGCTGATCAGACAGCCCGATACACCCGAAAACGGTTGGTTTCCGCTGCCACCTGAACATGCCCGAAGGCATCATCGAGCCATTGGGCATAGGGCAACTCACGATTGGCCACCAACCAGATCTCACCGCCCTCTCGCAGGTGTCTGGGGGCGTCGGCAATCAATCGGCGGGTAATGTCCGTGGTTCGCTGACGTCGGTCGTGAAACGGCGGGTTGGTGACAATCATGTCCACACGACCGGATACCGGTGAAAACAAGTCTCCCCCCATGACCCGACCCTGAAGGTCATTTTTCTCAAGGCTCGCCTGGCATGCCGCTACCGCAGTGGCACTCACATCCACGGCCTGAACCTGCCAGCCTTGCCGCGCCAGGGAAATCGACAGCACACCGGCGCCACAGCCCATATCAATGACTTTGCCGGGGGAAGGCAAACGATGACCCGCCATGGCATCCAACAAGAGCTGGGACCCTTCATCCAAACGGCCATGGCTGAAGACCCCGGGGTAACTCACCGCCGTCAACTCCCCCACGGCAATACTCTGCCCCCAGGCCTCCAGAGTTTGGCTGGCACCGGGCTGTAGCATGCCACGGTACAGTTTGCAGTGCCGCGCACTATCCACCAGCTCGACCTCATCCACATGGGCTTCAAGGTGCTTGAGCGCCCCGCGAATGCCGCCTTTGGCGGGTCCAATCAGCCACAACTCCACCGGTTTACCCAGCGCACCGGCTAACCCATTGAGCAAGAAACGCAGTCGGTCGATGGATTTGGGCAATGGCAACACCAGCAAATCCACTTCATCGGCCACCGAAGGCAGTGGCGACCACTGATGGGCGCCGATGGTAAAGTCATCCGCATGCACGTGAATTTGCGCATCGATATTCAACCCGGTCAACGCAGGATCATTGGCCTCCACCACAAGCACCTGACGGCCTGCCAAAGCCTCATCCTGCCGAACTAACAACTGGGTAGTGTTTTCCATCATTCGTGCGCCAACATTGCCAATAAAAACGGGCTGCAGTATAGCGCATACTCCCTGTGAGACCGCAGCCACTGCCCGCGAAAGTTTTACACAATCTCTCCCCTCTGCCCCCCCGGTTTGCGTAGAATCAGAATCATTCTGACGATGTGGAGACCCTCATGGTTGGCACTGCGCCCTTCACCCGCGCTGTAGTACTGCTGGCCTGCAACCTGATTTCTTCGTTGGTTTTTGCCGCCACGGACAGCGGCAACTTCCGCCAGGCACTGGATGCAGCGCGACATGACGACTGGGAGACCCTCTCCCGAATGGAAAAGCAGCTGGGGGACGAACACCCACTGCAGGCCTATCTGGATTTTCATCGCCTGCGCGCTGCGCTACCAAACCTGAATCCCCAGCGGATCAATGACTACGTCCGGGATTACCCCGACTCACCGCTCCCTACGGATATTCGACAGCTGGCTCTGGTGGCCTATGGCAAGGCCGAGCGCTGGGACGATGTGCTCGCCATCTGGCAACAGCCACCGTCTGCCACCAGCCTGAAATGCTATTACTATCGCGCCAAAGTGGCTCAGGGTGATACCCAGGCCTTGCAGAGTGCCCGGGACATCTGGGCCCATGGCCGCTCGCTGCCCGATGCCTGCGACCCGCTGTTCGAGGCTGCCCAGAAGAAAGCGATCATCGATGACACCGCGATCTGGGAGCGCCAGCAACTGGCATTTGAAGCGGGCCAGTACAGCCTGATGCGCTACCTGGACCGCAAGCTGGATGGCAGTGCCTATGAGGATGCCAGCCGCCGACTGAAAACACTGTACCGCTCACCGGAGCAGCTGCAGTCACTACCGCACTCACTGCCCCCCACCCAGCGTCAGGCACTATTGCAGGCTGGTGTTTATCGCTGGATCCAGACGGATACGGTCGCCGCCCGCCAGTGGTACGAAAAGCACGCAAAGAAAGACATTCCCGATGTGGACGCGCGAGAAACACTCGCCCGGCGCCTTGCCTGGTACTCCACTATTCGCGGCATTGAAGAAAACCGGCCATGGCTGGACCAATGGCTGGATCAGCATGCCGACGCGGAACTGCTGATCCAGCGGACCCGCCGCGCCATCATCGAGCAAGACTGGCCGGGCGTTGAGCATTGGGTGACGCGGATGCCTGAGACAGAACGGCAGGAATCACGCTGGCAATACTGGCTGGCCAAGGCCCAGGAACAAAACGGAGAGCCTGACGCCGCCCGCACCCTGCTGCAGCAAGCCGCCAAAGGCCGGAATTTTTATGCCTTTCTGGCAGCAGACCAATTGGGCGAGCCCTATCAGTTTTCCACTGCCACCTTTGTCCAGGGGGAGGATTTCTCTCCCCCTCCCGCGGCAGCGCGTATCGGCATGCTGCTCGACATGGGGGAAGACCGTGCAGCCCACGAAGAGTGGATGTGGCTGATGTGGCACAGCAATGAGCAGCAGCAACGACAGCTTGCCCAGTATGCCCTTGAACAGCAGTGGTACAGCATGGCCGTGGCCGCGTCTATTCAGGCCAAGGCCTGGGATACTCTCGCCTGGCGTTTCCCGCCGGCCTATCGACAGACATTCGAAAAAGCCGGCCGCGAGAATGATCTGGATCCGTGGCTTGCCATGGCAGTTTCGCGCCGGGAAAGCGCCTTTAATCCACGTGCCCGTTCACCGGTGGGCGCCAGCGGACTGATGCAACTGATGCCTGCCACTGCGCGCAATGTGGCACGGGACAGCGGCCATGCGCGGCCGGATCAGGAAAAGCTGTACGACAAGGACCTCAACATCGCCCTCGGCAGCCATTACCTGGCTGGCCTGTTGGAACAGTTCAATGGCAATCGGCTGTTGGCTCTGGCCGCCTACAATGCTGGCCCGCATCGATTGAACAGCTGGCTGGAAGAAGATGACAAGGCAGTGGCCGCCGATGTCTGGATAGAATCCATTCCGTTCCGGGAAACCCGGGACTACGTAAAAGCGGTGCTCACCTACCGGGCGATCCTGATCGGCTTGCACGATGACAAGCCCCGCAGTGCCCTGCTGTTAACCGAGGCAGAGAGCCAGAGCCTGTATTCCTTGTCACTGCTTGAGTAGTCCGCTCACGCAGTGACAGAGAAGAAACGCGAAAACAGAACAGAAGAAAGCGGCGAGAGATCAGTCCAGTTGCCGGATGTGGTAATCCAGCCGCCTTTTCGCCAGAAAACCGTTCAATTCAGGCGTGCTGGCAATACGTCGACGCAGGTGAATACTGCGCGCGGGCTCACGGGTAAACGCCATCACGGCATTGTGACAATCACTGCAGGACAACCGGAAACGGCTGGCAAAACCATGCTCGGCCAATGGCCAGTCAGCAGCCACCGGGCTATCTCGGTATTCCTGCCAGTCGCCGAAGTTCATCACCAGTGTTCCCGTCGGGGTCAGGTTATCCGCCAGACAGGCAAACCACTCAGGGTCCGCCGCTACGGCACGAGTCACCTGATCATTGCTGGGCGCGAACAGGTCTTCAATGATCAAATCAAAGGGAGGACCATCGTAGGCCTGCAGCCATAACCTGGCATCGGCCAGCCAGGTGTCGACCCCAAACGACTCAATGGCAAATACCTCGCGGGCAACCTCCAGATGCGGCGCATCCAGCTCCACCGCCATCAGAATCTCCGGGTCAATCAAGCGGCGCAACGGGGGAATCAGGGACCCCCCACCCAGTCCCAATACCAGAACACGTCGACACTGGCTGGGCTCATGCAGCAGGGCCGGCAACCAGAGCAAATCCCAGACGCTCCCTGTCAGCAAGCGTCCGGGATGAAACTCGGAATGCTGAATGCCGTTGGCATACAGGCGTAGCGTTTTCCCAGCCTGGCGAACTTCGTAGTGCACACCATCGCGATCCGCACTCCACACCACTGCCATGGGTTATTTTTCCAGGGTCAGGGTCAGGCCAGACACTTCACCGTCCAATCGGGATTCATTGAGATAGACTCGGGCCTGGGCAACCTCGAATTCCTGTACCAGCGCGGCTTTGGCATTCTCTGAACGCAACCGGGCCAACTCCACCAGTTGCTCACGGGTCACCGCCTGCGCTTCCTGGGTCACCATGGCATCCCAGGCCGCACGGGCCAGGATCGCATCGGCGGCCTCTTCCTCTTCGGGCAACGGCGCACTGACCAGCGTCTCAACCTCCTTGTCCGTCTCCGATTCATAGCGGCGAATCAGCTTGCGGCGCAAACGTTTGTCCTGAACCGCAACATCAATACTGGTCCAGTCACTGCCATCAATATCATCACCAACACGTTGCGCCGCCAATGCTGTCCGGTCATCCGCGTTGGTAGTACCGACCAATCCGATATTCAGGTGCGGTTTTTCCACCAGCACCTTGGACAACGCATCCAGAGACGAGAGCGTCTGGGGGCCCACCTCGGCACTGCCCGGTGTGAAGGTGATCTGCTCCAGGTTCTCCCCTCCGGCCAGCCCGGCCAGCACAGAGAATGGGGCCGTGGCAGCCTTGACGATGATATTGGTGAGCACTTTCAGAATCATGCCACTGACACTGAAGCTCGGATCATCAAGATCACCGGACATTTTCACCGGCAGGGTGATTTCACCAGAACGACTGCGCAACACGGACAGGCCCAGCTTGACGGGCGCCTTGACGGCCTCGTCGCTCGGAACTTTCTCGCCCAGATAAAACTGGTCTGCCTGAATATCTGTGACGCTGTCCAGGTGGCGATTCTCAATGGACACTTCCGTGTCCACGCCCAACTGACCTTTTTCTACCTTGTAGCCCAGATAATGGCCCGTAAAGGGGGTCAAGCCCGTCATTTCATAGTTCTTGAGAGACACATTCATATCAGTGAACAAAGGCTCCGGTGACAGGCTGCCCTTGATACTGAACGGCGCATAACGATCGACCTGGGCATTCAGGTCCAGACTCGCCCGGCTGCCTGGACGCGTGCTCAAATTACTGACCACCCCGGAAAGCTGATACAAGCCGATCTTGAAGTTCGGACTCACCGACAGGTCTTCATGGCGTACCTGGCTGCCCACCAGGCGAACGCGCTTGATGCCCACTTGCCAGGGCGCCGACGATTCGCTGCCCTGTGCCCCGGAGGCCGGGCGGGTACCTGCCTCAATGCGCGCAGAAGCATCTCGCCCCTGATTATCAATGCGGTGGAGCATATCCATACCCGTCAGCGCAATCTCGTTGATGCCGACCTGCTGGTTGGCAGTGGACAACGACAGGCCCTTGATTCGGGTCTGGTTCAGTTTGAGCAGCGGGCTACCGTTCTCCAGCAGGTACACCCCGTCCACCGCGACATCCCCTGTCACCGTGATATCCGGTGATTCCCCTTCCACCACAGTGTTCAATTCAAGACCCAGTGACCCCGCCGCCAGCCGCAGCGGCATCTCCCGCTCCAGCCACGGCGACAAAGGCGCCAGCGGAAGCGCCGTGAGGGAAGCCGACGTATTGATGGACAATGGGGCGAGCTGGCCTTTCCCGGTGTGACTCAACTTGCCTTCACCCAGCACAGTGGCCGCCCCTTCCCAACTGAACGGCGATTCTTCTCCGACCACCAGATCCTTGAGCGTAAACACGCCTTCTTCCAGCACCACGGTTTGCGCCGGGTTCAGGGTGCGATCCACAAACTCGAACCGGTTGCCGTCCACTTTCAAGGCATCCAGACGAACCACCCACAGGGTTTCTGCGTCAGCAATCCGTTCTGCCGCCTGCTGGGCTTTTTCCTTGACGACCTGCTTACGCTCTTCAGCCTCATCGGGATCCGGAGGCAGAAACAGCGTCGCCAGATCAAGGCCAGCACTCCCCAGGATGGCCCGAATATGCGGCTGATTGACCAGCACCTCAGGAATGTTCACCGTCTGCGAGAGGGTATCCACCGCAATACCGGACACCTTTACCTGAGGCAGCAACAGGCTTGGGGTCTCCTCCGCAGGGTTCTGAATTGCCAGATCGCGCAGCACCACCTGGCCCTTGCTCACCGTCAATTGAGCATCAGGCTCGGCATTAAAGGCATACTCGGCTTCCACATCGAGCTCGCCCGAAGGCACAGTGAAGCGCACCTGTTCTGCCCCGAGCCTGGCCAGTGAAACCAGGTCTACCCCTTGCACCTGCAACCGGCCATTGGCAACAAAGGGGCTGAATTCGAAATGGCCATTCCAGTCGAACACCCCGCCATCCGGGCCTTCCAGGCGAATGGCATAATCATTCTGGCCCTCGCCCTTCGACACCGTCGAGAAATTGCTGACGGTAAATGCCACGGGCAAAGCCAGTTGATGCGGCTCCTTGCCGGTGGCCTCGGTATAGCGCAGGTCACCATTGGTGAGCGTCATGGTGGCAATAGCCAGGCTAGGCAACCCGCCCTCTTCCTCATCGCTCCCCACCGGCTCAGGCTCTGCCGGGTCCTCGGCAAACTGCGCCTGGGCGTGAGCGATCACATCATCGAAATTGAAAACGGATTCGGGATTCCGCTGGGCCCGTAACGTCAGACCATCTACGCTGATCTCGTCGAAGTACCAGGTCCAGCGGAACAGGGAAGAGAGCTGAAAATTCACATACAGACGATCAAAACCGGCCAGCACCTCAGTCTGCTGATCCGCAATGGCAAAGCCATCGATCTCTGCACTGAGTACCAGAGGGTTAAAACGCACTTCGGAAATGGTGACGTCGCGCCCCGTCAGGTCAGCCAGCGCCTGTCGGGCGTTATCCTTGACCAGCCCCGGCACCACAAAGAAACCCACCAAGGTATACAGCACGAACAACAACGCCAGAATCACCAGTGTTTTGCCCTTCCAGCTGGCGCTTTTCCAAGATTGCGTGACCTTCACTTCCCCACCCCTTGTACTGATTCTGATCCTGACGCCATGGTAGCAGTTGAGCGTGACAATGGCGCGCTAAACCCATTGCAGCCCCTCCCTTGGCGTGGACAATGACGGCAATATCTACGGGAGAACCGTCATGAGTGACAACTACTTGCTCAACCTTTATGAAAAAACACTGAAACTGCCTGCCGGTCGCAAGCTGTTTTCCATGGTGTTCAGCCGCAAGGCCCCCTATTTTGCCACCATCACTCCGGTCATCACGGAATTGCGCCCCAACTTCTGCGAAGTGAAATTCAAAAAACGCAAAGGGGTGGAGAACCACATCCAGACAGTCCATGTGATCGCCATTTGTAATGCCCTCGAGTGCGCCATGGGGGCCATGGCGGAATCGTCGATTCCCAAGCACCTGCGCTGGATCCCCAAAGGCATGAACGTGAATTACACCGCCAAGGCCAGCAGCAACATCACCGCCACTGCCGAGGTAAAACCGGAAGACTGGAAGCCGGGTGACCTGCCTGTCACCGTCAAGGCCATGCGTGACGACGGCACGGTGGTCGTAGAAGGCACCATTAACCTGTGGGTCAGTGAAAAACCGGCCAAGTGATTCATCGCTGCGGAAATTGGCACTTGCCAATTTCCGCAACCGACCTGTCACTGGGTCGACACCGCAACTTACGCTTCGCTTTCGCGCTGCATAAACGCCAACACCCTACTCGCCGCTTCCTCTATTAGCTGCTGCTGCGTCCTGCCGCTGCGCTTGAGCGGTTTAAAGTCATGGTCTCCACCCTCCAGCCACTGAACACGGATCCCTTCATCCAGCGAATACCCTTTCACCTCCTCCGGCTTGCCAAAAGGGTCACGTTCTCCCTGACAAATCAGCATCGGCACCGCGAGTGATGCCAGGTGTTCCGTTCGGGTGTTTTCGGGTTTGCCGGGAGGATGAAACGGGTAGCCAAACGCGACGACACCATCGATCTCGCTCGCGCCCTCCGCTGCCAGCATTGATGCCATCCGGCCGCCCATGGATTTCCCACCTACCCACAAGGGCAGGCCTGACCGCTCAACGCTGGCCACTTGCCTGGCAAAGGCCTCCAGCAGTTGGGGGGCGCGATTCGGGGGAAACTTGCGCTGTTCCTCGCGTCTGCGCTGCATATAGGGGAATTCAAAGCGCACCACCTGAATTCCCCGGTCAGCCAACGCCGCTGCCAGCGATTCCATAAACGGGCTGTCCATGGGAGCCCCTGCGCCGTGAGCCAACAACAGGGTAGCCACGGGGTTTTTGGCGGAACTGATTAGTGTCATAGCGCGTCTTCGAGTGCTTTCAGATGGGCTTGCAAGGCTAGCCTGAAATCCACCTGGAACAGATCAAGGGGAGGTTGTTTGATAACGTCCGCCACCACGGGCGCAGGGTGACTCAGGGCCCAGCAACCGATAAGCGCCTGCTGGACCTGCAGCAGATAAGTGCCGGCCTTGTCGACAGGTAACCCGAAGTGATCCGACAACCGCTGGGCTAAAATCGTGAAATGTTGCAGTAACGACGCTTTAAACCGGCGCGCCTGATCCGCATCCAGGTTTTGCTCCAGCACACTGTGAAGAATTGCCGTCAGCCGACAGAACAGGGGTCTGCTCAGCAATAGCTCGCTGAGGCGTTCCCACATGGGGCCCGCCTGCCCCTCCGGCAATGGCACTGCCACCATGTCTTCCAGTTCACCGAGGTACAGCGCCAGAAACAGGGCTTCCTTGGAGGGGTAATACCGATAGAGCGCAGCCTTGGTGACACCGGCCTGACGTGCGATATCGACCAGACTGATGGTCTCGAATCGTTGTCGTGAAAAATATCCCGCCGCAGCATCAAGTATCTGCGCACGCCGCAGGGCCTTCTGCTCTGGCGAGCGGGCTCGCTGGAAGCGGCACTGATTCATCGCTGCAACAGACCAGCCAGCTTGCGCGTCACTGCCCGTGGCGACACCTTGCCCAGCCAGACGGTGATCAGGTTTTTCCAACCGGGGATAACAATGGCTTTGCGTCTTCCGGCTAACGCCTTGCTGACCACTGCTTGCGGGGTCATGGTTCCTGCCTTGAATAGCAGGGTATTGGTCATATTCGCTTCGCTGGCGAATTCAGAATCCGTGGCGCCCGGACACAAGGCACTGACCGCAACGCCCTCTCCCTTGAGCTCTTCATGCAGGGCTTCACTGAAGGAAAGCACAAACGCCTTGCTGGCATAGTAGACCGCCATATTGGGCCCGGCCTGAAAGGCCGCGGTAGACGCCACATTGATGACAAAGCTGTTAGGCCGGGACTTGAGAGCCGGCAGCAGCCGCCAGGTCAGATCCACCAAGGCCGTGACGTTCACCTGAATCATATCCAGCTGCCGCTGAAGTGATAACGCCTGAAAACCCCCGCGGTCGCCAAAACCGGCATTATTGATCAACCCGCCAAGGGTAATACCCCGCGTGTCCAGCTCACTCACCAGTGCCTGCGCCGCGCCGGCCACTGCCAGATCTGAAGCAATACAGGCAACCTCGATGTTATGACGCGCCTTCAGCTCACTGGCCAGGGCCTCCAATCGATCCAGACGCCGTGCCACCAGGACAAGGTGCTGTCCTTCTGCTGCCAACTGACGGGCAAATTCTTCTCCGATCCCGGCGCTGGCACCGGTAACCAAAACAGCATGCATGCGACTCTCCCGAATAGACTGTCGTGGGGCAGCATGTCGACGAGTCCACCACCCCAATAAGTAACCTTGGGTAACTAATCTACCACGACAGCCCATTCAGCCCCTGTCACCGTGGGCCAATCACCGCGCTTTGAGCATCCCAGAGTGCCAATTGACCGTGGGGGCCCGGCGCTACGAAACCGCTAGTGTCCAGCGCCAGAGTCTCTCGCCCCTGTAGTCCAGCCGCACGACAGGCGGTGTCAAAGCGCTGGCGCAGCAGGTGTGACCAGGCACCCTGCCCCGACTGCCGCTGATGCCAGCGGCTGTTGTAGATAGCCCCCCCATGCAAATCACGCATCACAGACATGACCTTCTCTGCCCGGTCCGGGTAGTGCTCCGCCAGCCACTCTTCCCACAAGGGGCCCACCTCATGAGGCAGCCGCAACACCACATAGCCGGCATGCTCTGCCCCCGCCATGGCCACCTGCCCGACAATATCTTCCAGTTCGTGATCGTTGATAAAAGGAATCACCGGCGCCACCAACACACTCACAGGCACACCCGCACGGCTTAACTCGCGAATGACCCGCAGTCGGTCCTTGCCGCCACTGGCACGTGGCTCCAGTTGCGCCTTGAGACGATTATCCAGGGTCGTGACCGACACCGTCACCGAAGCACGTCCAGCCCGTGCCATCGGTGCAATCAGATCCAGATCCCGCAGCACCAGGGTACTCTTGGTAATCAGGCTGAAAGGATGCTGGCTATCCACCAGTACCTGAAGCATCTCCCGTGTCAGTCGTCTCTCACGTTCGGCGGGCTGGTAAGGATCGGTGGCAGTACCCAGAACGACGGGCTGGCATTGATAGCCCGGCTTGCGAAGGCTTTCACGCAACACCTCGGCGGCATTTTCCTTGCAGAAAATTTCGCTTTCGAAATCCTGCCCGGGAGAGAGATCCACATAGGCATGGTTCGGGCGCGCGTAACAATAAATGCAGCCATGTTCACAGCCGCGATAGGGATTGATGCTCTGGGAAAAAGGCAAATCCGGACTGCGGTTGGTCACAATAATACTTTTGGCAATTTCACGGTGGTAGCGGGTGGGCCGATTCTGGGGCGCCTCGTCCAAATCACTGTGACGGCTGGCGAAGCGCCCGGGAATCCGGCTAAGAGTGCCACGGTTGACAGCTGGCATAATCGCCCCCTCAATATACTGACCATATGAACAGTATATTAGCGAGGGGCCGGGCTCAAGTCTGTTGCACCATTACGGCCATCAACACAGTCACCTCAGAGCGTTTTCACCTACAGGCTGCGTAACTTGCGCAATTCACGCACCCCTACCGCCAGTGTCATGAAATCATGGGGACTGTCCGCCTGCAGACTCTGCAGCCGGTGCATGCCGAACTGTACCTTGTTGCGGGATTTCTCCTGCCAGGCCGTGAACCGGGCATCGGCACTATCGCCTTCCTGCTCCAGTACCTTGGCCGCCACCTGCCGATGCAGGCGGTAGGTATCCTCGCGCAGATTGGCCCGGGCCAGCGCCTGCCATTTCCCTTGCACATTCAGATCAATGATCGCCGACAGCAGCCAGAGAATATTGAGCCGGTCGCCTACCGCGAAGTACACCTGAGCCGCCATGGCGAGGGGCACCTGTGCCTGCGAGGCGAGCTCGACAATATCCGGCGCGCTACCCAGCACCATGGTGTTGGCCAACAATCGGGCTTCTTTGGCAGGAACCCCATCGTCCCCCATGCCCTCTACCGCCTGCTGCCATTCTTCCCGGTAACTGCCCGGCAGGACCTCTGGCAGCATGGCTTCCAGCTCGGCGATGGGCTTGCGGTATCGATTCACCGCCTCTGCCACCGGGCGACGCCCCCACTTGTAGAACAGCAACCAGGTGGTCATGTGCTTCATGAGCCCAATCACGCGGCCGTACAAGCGCAACTGCACCTGACTGTCCACCTGCCCATCCAGACCATCCACCGGTGCCCAGTAGAGGTCGCCATCAAAAACGGCATGGGCCATGGCGTACGCTTTCACCATACGATGCCGGGACAAGCCATGCTCATCGGCGAAACGATGCACAAAGGCAAATCCCATGCGGTTAACCACAGCATTGGCCAGCACCGTGGCAATCAACTCCCGGCGCAGGCCATGTTGCAGCAAGTCGTCGCGATAGTGCTGAACCATTTCGTCCGGGAAATAGTGAAGCACATCCTGATCGAAGAACGGGTCGTCTGGCACGTCCGACGCCAACACCGCATCAAACAGCGCATTCTTGGTGTACGACAGCAGCACTGACAGTTCGGGGCGGGTCAGCCCCATGCCTCGGGTGCGACGCTCACCAAGACTTTCATCATCCGGCAAGTACTCCACCGCCCGGTTGAGGATACCCTGTCGCTCCAGCGTCCGGAGGTGATTGGCGTGCTCGTCGAGACGACTTTCGGCGTCGTATTCCAGCAGGCTCAACGCCAGGCTTTGTACATAATTATCCCGCAGCACCGAGTTCGCCACGTCGTCGGTCATGCGCTCCAGCATGGGATCACGAGTGTCCCGATCCAGGCGGCCATCGCGCAAGCGCTGGTTGAGCGGAATCTTGATATTTACTTCCCGGTCGGAGCTATGCACACCGCCGGAATTATCAATGGCATCGGTATTGATTCGCCCACCGTTCAGGGCATATTCAATGCGCCCGAGCTGAGTCAGCCCCAGGTTACCGCCCTCGCCCACGACTTCGCAGCGCAGTTCACGGCCATTGATGCGAATCGCCTCATTGGCCCGGTCACCCACCTGGGCATGGCTTTCATTGCTGCCTTTGACATAGGTGCCGATCCCGCCATTCCAGAGCAGTTCCACTGGTGCCTTGAGAATCGCCGTGATCAATTCAGCCGGAGTCAGAGTCCGCTGCGCGATCCCAAGGGCTTCGCAGGCTTGCTCACTGAGTGTCAGACTCTTGGCACTGCGAGAATAGACTTCTGCACCCTCAGACAGGCAAGTACGATCGAAATCATCCCAGCTGGCACCACGGGTGTTGAACAGCCGCTGGCGCTCCACGAATGTGGCCGCCGGATCAGGATCCGGGTCGATAAAAATGTGCAGGTGGTTAAACGCTGCCACCAGCCGAATTTGTTCCGACAACAACATGCCATTGCCGAAGACATCGCCTCCCATGTCGCCAATACCGGCCACAGTAAAGGGCTGCTTCTGGATGTCCTTGCCCTTTTCACGGAAGTGCCGCTTCACACTTTCCCAGGCGCCGCGGGCGGTGATGCCCATCTTCTTGTGGTCGTAGCCTGCCGAGCCGCCAGAGGCAAAGGCATCGCCCAACCAAAAACCGTATTCGTCCGCCAGACCGTTAGCGATATCCGAGAAAGTCGCGGTCCCCTTGTCGGCGGCCACGACCAGATAGGGGTCATCCTTGTCATGGCGCACCACCCCAGGGGGCGGCACGATCGTCTCCCCTTCCCGGTTATCGGTGATATCCAGCAGGCCACGGATGAACTGCTTGTAGCAGGCGATCCCTTGTTTCTGCCAGGCATCACGGTCCGCCGGGTTCCCCTGCTTGACCACGAAACCGCCCTTGGCACCCACCGGCACAATGATGGCATTCTTGACCATCTGGGCTTTGACCAGGCCAAGCACTTCAGTGCGAAAATCCTCGCGACGATCTGACCAACGCAACCCGCCACGGGCCACCGGCCCGCCTCGCAGATGGATACCCTCCATTTGCGGGGAGTACACAAAGGTTTCAAACATGGGCAGCGGTTTGGGTAATTCGGATACCACCGTCGGGTCCAGCTTGAGACTGACCCAGGACTTGCTATCCCCGTGCTCATCCGGTTGATAGAAATTGGTCCGCAAGCCTGCCCGCACAACGCTCAGGAACGCCCGCAATACCCGGTCCGCATCCAGAGAGGCCACCTGATCGAGGTGATGGTCCAGTGCCTGGGCCAGTTTCACGCCGTCATCCCTGCGCTGGCTGTCGCTACAGGAAGGATCAAAACGGTTCTCGAACAATTGCACCAATAACCGTGCAATCACAGCATGGTCCGCCAGCAACTGCTCCATATAGCTTTGCGAATACGGCAGCCCGGTTTGCACCAGATACTTTGTCAGGGTGCGCAGGCAAACCACCTGCCGGGCATCCAGCCCCGCCAGCAACACCAGTCGGTTGAGCCCATCGTTTTCGATGCGTCCCTGCCAACAGGCAAGAAAGGCTTCTTCGAAATAGCGCTTCTGCTGGACCGGACCCAACGCGCAATCGCCGGCGACACGGACATCAAACACCTGGATCCACTGATCGGCTTCTTCACGCACGCTCACCCGGGTCGGGTCCTGACTGACCACTCGCAAGCCAAAGTGCTCCAGCATGGGCAGCACATCCGACAGACCAATCGGTTTTTCCCGGGAATAGAGTCGCAAGCAGGTGGGACAGGCAGGCCCTTCCTCACTGGCCACCGCCAAAGACGGCAACACCGGCTGGTCGGCAGACAACTGCGACAGGTAGTGAATGTCAGCGGCAGCCTCCATGGCACGCGTGGTTTCCTGATACCCCACCGGAAAGGCGCTGGCATAACGTCGCGCCAGGCTCACTCCCTCATCGCCATCTTCGTGCAGCACCTCCCGTAATTGATCCGACCAGGACCGCGTCACGGATACCAGTCGCTCCTCCACCTGGCTTTCGCTCATGGCCAGATGCGTTCCCTGGGGAATACGGATAATGCAATGGATACGCGCCAGCCCTTCACGGAGGAAGTCAACCGTGCGCTCCACCGACAAGCCATTACACAAGCTCTTCAGCTCATTGGTAACGTGGTCACGTAATTCACGTGAGTAGCGCTCGCGACTGAGGTAGACCATGCAGGAGTAAAAGCGACCGTAACGATCACGGCGCATGAACAGGCGCAAATGATGACGGTCACGCAGGGCCCGGATGCCCATGCAGATGTGATAGAGCTCTTCTTCACTGCACTGAAACAATTCATCACGGGGCAACTGGTAAATGATGTCTCGCAAGTGCTTGCCGGAATGGGAGCGCTCGGGCAACCGTGACCGCTCCAGCACGTAGTTCACCTTGCGGCGAATCAGCGGAATATCCCGGGGACGATTGATATAGGCATCCAGGGAAAACAGGCCGATATAGCGGTCCGTGCCCTCTACACTTCCGTCTTGCGCCAACCGCTTGATGGAAATCACATCCATGTAATGAGGGTGATGGATCGAAGAACGGGCGTTGGCCTTGGTTACGACCACCAGCCGGCCATGGCTGATGTACTTGGCCATTTCATCATGGGGGGCGATGAACTCATCCGCATCGGCATAACGGCTGCCATGCCTGGCAATGCCCAGGCCGGCATCATTTTCCAGATGCAGTTGCATGCCATCATCCACAGCCTCTGCATGGGAGCGGGCATAGCCAAGAAAGGTAAAGTGGTCCTGGCTTAACCACTCGATAAACGCACCCGCTTCTTCCAGTTCTTGCTGGTCCCGTTCCGGAAAATGACCAGAAAGATTCTCACGGGTTGCCTGCAGGTTGGCGAGCATTGCCGGATAATCCGCTACCACCACCCGCAACTCCCCCAGCACCAGCTCCAACTGCTCCTGCAAGCGGGCATAGGCCTCAGGACTGCCCAGCGGCTCGAATTCGACATGGATCAGCGATTCCGCAGGGTGTTCACCGTCGCCAACCCCTTGCACCTGGATGATCTGGCCTTTGTCATCGCGCCGTAGCTGCACCACCGGATGAATGGTCCAGTCGATGGCGGTACCCGCATCTCTCACCGCCATCGCCACCGAGTCCACCAGAAATGGCATGTCGTCAGCCACGGTTCGCAGGCAAGCCATGTCACCCGGACGAGCCGGCGGTTCGATCTGAATCAGTAATTCGCGGTCGCGGTGGCGGGCCAGCTGCCAATGCTGCCAGGCCATCTGGAAAAGCTGTTCAGGGGGACGTGCGGTCAGCGCGGCAAGACTGGCCATCTCGAAATAGGCGGCCAGAAAACGACGGAACAGGCTTTGTTCCTCGGGGTTGACCTGTGCGGCGACGAGACTTTCCAGCTGCGCCTGCAACAGGGCCTGACGCTGGGCGATGTCATCCTGCATCGAGTCCTCCGGCATCCGTCAGAGTGAGGGCATCACAGCCCTTTTGTTCACTCTATACCGGGGTTGGTGACGATTGCCACCCTTGCAAAAACGACGGGGGAAGACCGGACTTGTGTCTTACTGTAGCCGCTCAGGCTGTACCAGCACCCAGGGCATAACCACCACACTCCAAAGAGTCTGGTCTGCGTCATACCACTGTGTTGCCTGCGGGTCCGACACCTTGTCGACCAGCCCCTTTTCACGCCAAAGACTGATCTCGGCGGCGTTATCTTCCGAAAACGCCACCGCCACATCCACAAGGTCCAGACCCGGCGCCACATAGATGGTCTGGCCGCGGGCAAAAAAGGGCTGCAACTCGGCCCAGCTGGCCTTGGCGGTTTCCTGGTTCAGTTTGGCTTTCAGGATATCGCGGTCTTCACCGTTAGCAGACATGGTCGCCTCCGTATTCTGGGGCGGGCATTATCCTTGATGGGATGTGAAGAGGCAAAACGGGGAAAAAGAAACGCCCGCCATCTTTGGGGGTATGGCGGGCGGGCTGTACCGGGCCGAAATTGAACATCCGTGTTCTATCGCGTCCTTGCGAGATTAACTGTAGTCCTGTTGGTGCGACGCCTTAAGTCGCAAATCGCCCGACTTCATGTAAGCCTTTTGCTATACACGCCGCTGACAATAGCTTACGACCAACGGATTTCCTGGCTTGCCTCCGCCACATGCCGCCGTCTGCGGTCATAAAGATCAAAGCGGGCCCCTTCTTCAGTGAAGGCCACCATGGAAAACGCATTGTCGCTGAAGACCTGCCCCGGCACATTCACCTGCCCCAGTGGACGCCCCCAGCCGCCATAGAGCAGGCCAGGCACCCGAATCATCGGCCGATACCAGCGGAACGCCATCAGTGCGGTGGGCCAGAACAGGCCGGAACAGGTCCAACTGTGCACCTGCTTGCCACCATTGAGGGTGAGGTTCGCATAGAGCGACGCATGGACATCACCACTGAGTACAACCAGCTTGTGACTGCGACTTTGCGCCATGGCCGTCAGCAAACGCTGTCGCTGATAACGGAAGCCTTCCCAGGCATCTTTGCCACGGAACGGGCGGCGCTGCTCCGGAAACAGCACCACAGACGTCACCAGTACCTTGATCCTGTCGGGATCCGTGTCCAGCCAGCGCACAAAGGCCTGCTCCTGCTCTTCGCTGATCATGCGCCGTTGCCAGGACCAGCGGCTCAATACCCGCTCAGTACGAACATCCATCACAAAGAAATCGGCAGGCCCACGGGAAAAGGTGTACCAGAAGCGATCCGGATCACGATCCAGGTAGGTGCCAGCCTCATTGAGCGGGGCCGCCGGGGAATGGGAGGCCTGATAAATCTGGTACGCCTTGATGGCCGCCGGGTACTTGCTGGTCCAGCGGTCAGCATTGGCTCGTTCCGGCCAGTTATTCTCGATCTCATGATCATCCAGAATCATGTAGCTGTTGGTTTCCCGTAACAGCCTGGCCAGGTTGGGCTGGGCAAAACTTTCCCGGTACAGGGAAGAAAACTCTTCGCGATTATCCGCCGCACCAATGTTGTAAAGGGAGTCGGCGTAAACCTGATCGCCCCCAAACAACACAAAATCGGGCTTTTCACGGGTGGACAGGTCAGACATTTCGGCAAAGATCTTGTCGGCTCTGTCGTCCTGGATCTTGCCGTCAAAACCCACAAACCGGTAGCAACAGGAGCCAAACAGAAAGCGGGTCTGATCTGCATCCGGCTGGTTGGTCACAAAGGTGCCCTCACTGGCAGCGGACCAATCCAGTTCTGCCGGCTCTTCATCCGGAACCCAACCCGCCTGATAGTGATAGCGGGTACCAGGCGCCAGATCATTAAGAATCACCACCCCGGAACCATCAAAATTGCCATTCAAGCGAAAACGACGGGCGTCGGACCATTGCGGCTCACCTTCGCGGCGCCAACGGATACGCCCCCACAGAAACTTGCTGCCGGCAGCCAGGGTTCCCTGGGGCAAGGCACCAAACAGGCGCACATGAGTATTGCCGGCCTCCCCCACTATCGGCCCGACGGCGAAGCGTTCCACTATCCTTGTCATTGTTATCCCCTTGATTGAGCCCCCCGGCCCACACTGCTAGCATCTCAGTAGCTTACCTACCTATTGCCAGGATCGATTCATAGTGTGCAAGGACGCTGGATACGCCCTTTATCTTGTTGTTGCCATCTTTCTGATGTGCCTGTCTTCTGCAAGTACAGCTGACAGTACAGGCACGCAGATTATTGCTGAACAACAACAGAGTCTACAGCCCTATGACGGGCTGCAATATTTTTGTTCCTCTCCGGAGGATATTCCGGACATTACGGGTATCCAGATGCGCAGTGACCTGAACTGGCACTCCGCCGGGGGCAAAGCCCCTAACCTGGGGTTTACCTCACAACAGTGCTGGTTCCATTTTTCCGTTCGCAACCTGAATCATCTGCACCATGAGTGGCAGCTTCGCGTGGATTACGCCATGCTCGGTGAGATTGATGTCTATCAGATTGATGCAGGCGGCACGCTGATTGCCCACTATCAGGCCGGTATGGACCGGGAATTTTCGCTACGCCCCAATCTGCAGCCTACACCGGTATTTCCGCTTTCCCTGCCCGCCGGTCAAAACAGTGATATCTATCTGCGGGTCGCCTCTGCCCACAGCATTCAATTGCCGCTGACGCTGCAATCACGAGAACAATTTGCCGCGTACTCCCAAAATATGACGATTGTGCAAGGGATCTTTTTCGGCGGCATGCTGGTCATGATTCTGTATAACCTGTCTTTGTTCTTTACCGTCAGGGAAAAGGTCTATCTTCTGTATGTCTGCTGGTCCACGGCCATCACCCTTTTTCTCGCCATTTTGCATGGCTATGCACAACGCTATCTGTGGCCCAATTCCCCGCTCGTCAGCAGTTATATCATCCACTTTCTGCTCCCGCTGCTGGTATTGCTTCCTTCCCTGTTTACCCTGCATTTTCTGGCGCTAAAGGAAAAAGCACCGAAAATGGCGGTATGGCTGCGGGGCCTGGTCGCGGTGGGTACGATCCTGTTTCTGGCAGCGCCATTCAGTAGTCGCCAGGCACTGATTCCGATTTCTGTGTTCGCCATTCTGGTGATGGACTTCAGCATCCTTACCATTGGTCTGCTGCGCTTGCGCGCGGGCGACCCCGATGCCCGTATCTTTACCTTCGCCTGGGGCTGCTTCATGGTCGGCGCCGCCACCATGGTGCTAAACAAATATGGGCTTATCCCGCGAACCTCAATCACGGAAAATCTGGTACAGGTCGGCGTATTCCTGGAAGTCGTATTGTTGTCTCTGGCACTGGCCCGCCGCATCAATCGGCTCAAGGAAGCCCATTCGGATTCAATTCGCGAGCGGGCCATCGCAGAGATGGAAGCCTTCAAGGCAGGCGCTCGCAATCATGCCAAAAGTGAATTCCTGGCCACCATGAGCCATGAAATTCGCACCCCGATGAATGGCATCATGGGCATGACTGACCTGCTGCGCCGGACCCCCTTGAGCCAGCAACAAGCCCAATATGTCAGCACCATTTACCAGTCCACCCAATCCCTGTTAACGGTAATCAACGACATACTCGACTACTCACGGATTGAGTCCGGCAAGCTGGAGCTGGACTACCAGCATATTGCCGTCGAAAGCATCGTGGATGATTGTGTCAGGCTGTTCGCATTGCGCTCCAGCGAGAAAAATCTGCCGCTCTACATTCACATCGACAGTCGGGTGCCCGACCAGATTCGCACTGACCCGATCCGCCTGAAACAGATCATCACCAACTTGCTCAGCAATGCGTTCAAATTCACCGAGCGGGGCAATATCGCCCTGCACCTGACCCTCAAGCAGCCGGTCAACAACCAGAACCAATGCGTCTTGATGATCGAGGTCGTCGATACCGGCATAGGTCTGGACGAAGGTCAGCAAGGGGCTTTGTTCCAGACCATCAACGAACTTCCCAATCGTGGCAAGCATGCGGGCGCCGGGCTGGGACTGGTTATCTGTAAACGCCTCACCGATTTGCTCGGCGGCGACATCGGCGTGTCCAGTTCACTCGGCCGCGGCGCCACGTTCTGGCTCTCGCTTCCGGTGGAAGCCGTCAAGTCGCGCCAGCAACCGGCGCTGCGCAATCGCTCAGCCGTGGTCATCTCCAGCACCCCGGCCCAGCTGCTGAGCCTGTCGCAAATCCTCAGCCGCTGGGGCGCCAAGACCCAGGAATTCCGCGATGTGGAAACCGCCCTGGACCCGGCCAATCCCTCCCGGCCGGCGGACTTTGTCGTAGCGGATCTGGCCGTGATGGAAAACCCGCACTATGTCGAGCGCCTACGCAGCCACTATCAGTCACCGACCCTGCTGTTGTTGCACCCCACGGGGGAATCCCTGAGCGAAACCCTGCCAGAAGACCTGCTGATGATCGAGACGCCCTTCTCTTGCCAGGCCCTCAAACGCAGCCTGCTGACCGGCAAGGACGATTCCGGTCACGACGCCCATCTGCAGGAAACCCAAACGGTGATTCTCGACAAGGCCAACCACCTGAACGTGGTCGTTGCAGAAGACAACCCGGTCAACCAGCTGGTGATCGACAGCATCCTCAAGTCCCTTGGCATCCAGCCCACTCTCGTCAGTGATGGGGAGCAAGCTCTGGGGTTACTGCGCGAACAACCCAGCTACTGGGACATCATCTTCATGGATTGCGAAATGCCCATCATGGACGGCTATCAAGCCACCCATGAGATCCGTGACATGGAAGCCCGGCAAAGCAGCCAGCCCCATTGCTGGATCATCGGGCTGTCTGCGCATGCCACCAACGAATACGTGCAAAAAGCCCGCGATGCCGGCATGGATGACTACCTCAGCAAACCGGTATCCCAGCAGCAGGTCAGTGAAGCCCTCAAGCGGGCCCAGCTGTCCATGTCGAAGGGCAGCGCCTGACCCGCGCCCTGCCCTTCCCTGACTACAGCTCGACCAGCGACTGGTCCAGCAAATCAGCACACGTCAGCAGTAATTCCCGGCTTCTTACCGGCTTGCCCATGAAGGCATCGCAGCCGGCATCCAGGCAACGCTGACGGTCCACCGCCAACACATTGGCCGTGAGCGCCAGTACCGGACCGGCAAAGCCTTTTGCCCGCAAGGTCCGTACCGTCTGGTAGCCATCCATCACCGGCATCTGCATGTCGAGCACCACCAAGGCGTACCCGTCATCCTCCTGGTAACGATCACAGGCCTGCTGGCCATTTTCCGCCTCGACCACCGACATCCCGGCCCGCTCCAACAGGGTTTTCACCAGCAGTCGATTGACCTGGTTATCTTCTACCAGCAAGGCTCGCCCCCTCAGCGAGGGCAGCGTCTGGTCACCCGATGCCACGACAGGGGCTGAAGACGAGACCTCGCCAGAAGCAATCTCGAACGGCATTTCCAGGGTAAAGCAACTGCCCCGGCTGTTGCTGACCACCCGGATATCGCCCCCTTGGGCCCGCGCCAGTTCTCGGGCGATGCTCAGCCCCAGACCACTTCCCATATAGCGCCGGGTGTGTGACACATCTGCTTGGGTAAAGGGCTGAAAAATGGTCTGCAGCTGCGTTTCGCTGATGCCGATACCGGTATCCTCCACGCGGATCTGCAGCCGTTGTGCATCACTGTGCCAGCTTGCGTAGATCTGGATTGCGCCCTGCTCGGTAAACTTGAGCGCGTTACCCACCAGGTTGACCACAATCTGGCGCAGGCGGAACACATCGCCGTTCAACGCAGCGGGAAGTTCATCTTCCTGTATCAGTGCCAGCTCCAGCCCCTTTTCTGCGGCCCGCAAGCGAAAACTTTCAACAATGTCGTCAAGCAAGGCCAGAACTGAAAAGATGCTCTCTTCACGATGCAATTGCCCGGCCTCGATGCGGGAAAGGTCCAGCACATCATTAATCAGCGCCAACAGGGCATCGCCATTCTGCTGGATGATATTCAGGTAATGCTGGCGCTCCTGATCACTGCCCCGCCCTTCACGCAACAATTCGGCATAGCCGAGAATAGCGGTCATGGGAGTGCGGATCTCATGGCTCATGTTGGCGAGGAACTGGCTTTTGGTCTTGCTGGCCACTTCGGCCTGGCGGCGGGCAGAAGCGAGCTGGGTCTGGGCATGATCAATGCTGTCGACCATGGCGTTGAAATCTTCCGCCAACTCGCCGATTTCATCATTGCCAAGTACCGGGACACGCTGATCCAGCGTGCCCCCACGGGCAATGGAACGCACCGCGTTATGGACGGACCCAAGGCGCCCGAACAACAGTGACTGGATACGCCAGTACACCCCGGCCACCGTAATCCCGGCCAGAACGCCAAGAATGATCCCCATGATCGCGACAGCAGTATTCTGCATTCCCAAACTGTCGTCAGGCAGCTCCACCACCACTTCAAGTGGTTGGCCACCGAAATACTCCGGAATCGGGAAACGGCCCAGCTGGCCCGCTTCTCCGGCCTCGATCAGGTCGCGCTCAACCGGCAAGCCCTCAGGGACAGGGCGAACGTACAGCGCATGTCCCACCCGGTCTGACAGGTACGCAAGCCAGTGACTGTCCAGCCAGATACCGAGTAGATAAGCCTGACACCCCTGCTCTACAGCCGTACTGAACAGTAGCGGGCGTCCGTTGACCTGTACCACCCCCCAGATAGGAAAGCAGCCATCCTCTTCAAAGCGAACCGCCAGCCGCTCAAAGGCCGGCAGAGCCGCTTCGTTCATCCCCTGGGTGCCCCCCAGCTGATGGCCATCCAGGGAGATCATCAAATCCAGCTGGCCGATCCCGCCCAGATTGCCAGGGGGATAATCCGGCTGACGGCTCCAGTCTTCAGCCCGCACCCGCAACACCGACAGTTGATCAAGAAATGCAGCCTCCACCACACTCAATTCCCGGTCTGCCGCCTCTTGATGCATGGCGGCCAGCAAACCGTGATTGACCCTCCCCAGCGCCAGCAGCGCCACGAGCACACAGGCTGCCGTTGACAGAATCAACAGCCACCGGATACGTGAACGAAGCGTCATTGCGGACTTTCCCCTGAATCACCCGAGAGATAAACCTCAACCATGCCACAGTGGTACACAAAAACGGTAGCCCCGTTACAACCGAATGGCCCCACCCAACCCACCAACGGAAGGCACGGGATGAAAATAGTGCAGTCTCGCCGTATCATAGGCGCCCCATTTCCCGGATAAATGACACCGTTCTCATGAGTGACACGCCACGCAAGATCCTGGTGACCAGCGCCCTGCCCTACGCCAATGGCCCCATCCATCTGGGCCACCTGCTTGAATACATCCAGACCGACATCTGGGTGCGTTTCCAGAAGCTCCGCGGGCAGATGTGCACCTATGTCTGTGCCGATGATGCCCACGGCACCGCCATCATGCTCAAGGCAGAAGAGAACGGTATTACCCCGGAACAGCAGATCGCCCAGGTGAAGGCCGATCACGAGAAGGACTTTGCCGACTTCCAGATTCGTTTCGACAACTACTACAGCACCCACAGCCCGGAAAACCAGGCGCTGTCAGAGATGGTCTTCCAGCGAAACAAAGACGCAGGCTACATCGTCGAGAAGACCATCACCCAGCTTTACGACCCGCAGAAAGGCATGTTCCTGGCCGACCGTTTCGTCAAGGGCACCTGCCCGAAGTGCAAGGCGGAAGACCAGTATGGCGACAACTGTGAAGTCTGCGGTGCGACCTACTCCCCCGCAGAGCTGATCGAGCCCTACTCTGCCGTCAGTGGCGCCACCCCGGTAGAAAAGGACACCACCCAGCTGTTCTTCGACTTGCCCAAATTCGAGCCGCTGTTGCGCGAGTGGACCCGTTCCGGCGCTTTGCAGGAGCAAGTCGCCAACAAATTGCAGGAATGGATCGAAGACCTGCAACCCTGGGACATTTCCCGGGAAGCGCCCTATTTTGGTTTCGAGATCCCCGGTTACCCCGGCAAGTATTTTTATGTCTGGCTGGATGCCCCGATCGGGTACATGGCGAGCTTCAAGAACTACTGCGACCGCGAAGGCCTCAGCTTCGACGACTACTGGGCAGAGGGATCCAACGCCGAGCTCTATCACTTTATCGGCAAGGACATCATCAATTTTCACGGTCTGTTCTGGCCGGCCATGCTGGACGGTGCCGGTCTGCGCAAACCAACGGCTATCTACAGCCATGGCTTTGTCACCGTGAACGGCGCCAAGATGTCCAAGTCCCGCGGCACCTTTATCAAGGCCCGAACCTATCTGGATCATCTCAGCCCCGAATACCTGCGTTATTACTTTGCTGCCAAGCTTTCCAGCCGTGTGGATGACTTTGACCTCAACCTGGAAGACTTTGTCCAGCGGGTGAATTCAGATCTGGTAGGTAAACTGGTGAACATCGCCAGCCGTACCGGTAACTTCGTGAAAAAGTTTGGCGGCACCTTGAGCGCCGAGCTGGATAACCCACTGCTGGTTCGCGAGGTGCAGGAAGCCGCACCGCGGATTGCCGAGTTCTACGAACAGCGTGAGTTTGGCAAAGCCATGCGGGAAATCATGGCGCTGGCCGACCATACCAACGGCTACATCGCCGACAAGGCTCCCTGGTCACTGGCCAAGGAAGAAGGCAAGGAACAGGAAGTGCTGGCCATCTGCACCACCGCCATCAATGTCTTCCGTCTGCTGGTGCTGTACCTGAAGCCGGTATTGCCGGCACTGGCCGAGCGGGCAGAGGCGTTTCTGCAGATCGACCCGCTCCGCTGGGACGATGCCGGGCAGCTTCTGCTGGAGCATGACATTGCCAAGTTCAAGCCCTTGCTTGGCCGGGTAGAAAGCAGCCAGATCGAAGCCATGCTCAGTGATTCAAAGGAGGTTACGGCCGCCTCCAAGGCTTCGAGAGCCCCGGCGAAAGCCAGCAACAAGGCGGGCGACACGGTGGATGACACCATCAGCATTGATGACTTCCTGAAGGTCAAACTGCGCGTGGCGCGCGTTGCCAAGGCCGCTCACGTAGAAGGCGCCGACAAACTGCTGCAACTCACCCTGGATGTGGGAGAGCTGGGCGAACGCAATGTCTTTGCCGGCATCAAGGCCAAATATCAACCGGAGCAGCTGGAAGGCAAACTGGTCGTCCTGGTCGCCAACCTGGCACCGCGCAAGATGAAGTTTGGCGTCTCTGAGGGGATGGTCCTGGCCGCAGGCCCCGGTGGCGAAGACATCTACGTTCTCAGCCCCGATAACGGCGCCGAACCCGGGATGGAGGTGCGCTAACCTGCTCACCCTTTTCTTCTGTTATGAAAGCAATCAGGCACCAACCACCCAGCGTGTTGGTGCCTGCCTTGTTCTTGGGAGCCTCTGAAAACTCCTTGCACTACTGATGGCTGTACGCAAGCTGGCTCATGCCGACCCTGGCACGTCCTTCTGCCGCCGCACTGCCAGACAGGTATAACCCCGCCTTGAAATAACACTTGTAGTCCGCCCAGCCCGACACATTTTCCACGTGCACCAGGCTACCATTCAGAGTAATGAATACCTGATGGTTATAGGCATGCAGTTCAGCCGTCATTTCCGCGTCTGGCCGAGGCATCAATGGCACTTTCTTGTAGCCGCCTTTTTCGTGATAAAACACCGCCACCAGATAATCCTTGTACACTTTACCTCCAATGCTTTGCGCCTTTGCCCAGGTCAGGCGCAACGGCGGTTTGACAGAGGTTTTTTCCTTACGGTGCAGCTGCATCCAGGTGTATTCATTTATCGTGGAATCACTGAGCGTCATTGCCGCCGTCATACGATGATTCCCACCCACTGACCACTCCGGAAACTGACGCAACTCTGAGCGTTTCTTGGGGGAACCTTCCCGCGTCAGATCGAACACCACGTTACCGTTTTCAAAATAGAAGTAGTCCATTTCAGGGTAGGTCAGCAGGGTCTCACTATCAGTGGTCACCTTGCCGATCTTTCCATCCGTCACTTCATATTGCAGCACACTTGAAGAAAAGGGTTTGGCAAACTTTTCCTTGCCCGCAGCTTGTGCGCTGTCACTCCCGCTACTGACAGACTCCTGACTTTCTTTGCCGTAACCCGGCGACGTCACAGCCACACTGGTCTGCTCGTTCTCCGAAGAAACCGCGGCAGGGGAATCGCCGCTACCGCCACAACCGATCACATTGAGGGTAAAAATAAAGACAAACGTTTTATATAAAGAACACATTTTTTATTCCTGAAAACTCTCCTTATGCCAATGAACGCAGCCCTTCCATTTGGCCGCCACAAGAAGTAAGACTTTCTTCTTATTTCCATGAATCGGAGAGAATCCTAGCCACGAAGGAGCCCCTGCTCTACGGGCTTTTCGTTAAAATGTGACTTAAAACGTCTAAGTAATTTAACTTAAAATCTGTCAACGGGATTTGAGGAAGAAAACGCTATAACACGAAAAAGGAATAGACCATTCGCCGATTAAAAATAGCCAAAGGTATTAATTTTAATCGCCTATAAAATATTTTTGTTAGCCAAAAGAATTACCTTAATCTGGACAGCAATCCAGATAGCGTCGCAAGGCATCTTCGCTGCAAATGGTGACCTGCCCGTAACCCAGCTCAACCAACCCCTCACGCTGAAACTGCTTAAGCGTGCGATGAACCCCTTGGCGGGTCATCCCCATCATGTTAGCGATGTGCTCACGGGTCAGCCGCACGGTGACCGGACCGCCCGGCTCTGCACCCCCGCGCTGCATGTCGCACAGAAATAACAACCGCCGCCCGATCCTGACCGTGGTCCCGCGCAAGGCGTCTTCCTGGATGACCGTCATGGCCGACCAGAGCCGACGGCTGATGCACTCGAGCACGACCGGATAGCACTGCGGGTAGCGACTCATCAGGTCCCGAAAATATGCCCCGGGTAATTCCACCAGTGTTGCCTGCGTATGTGCCGTGGCCCCGTAAACCCGGTCGGCACCAGGCGCGAAGACCGCATCGCCCACCCAGGCCCCCTGATCAAACACAATCAAGACCGATTCCCGACCTTCCTGGTTGACCGAATTGATCCGCACCATTCCTCTGGCGATGACGCACAGGAATGTCTGGGGTTCCCCTTTCTCATAGATCACCTCACCCGCCTGAAAATGGCGGATACGGGCATGACGTGCAGCCTCGTCCAGTGCCGCTTCGGGAAAACCGGCGAACAGGGGGCAGTGTTGCAAGGCATCAAGAGCAATAGACATGCGCTAATTGTAAACAGGTTGACAGTCTTGCCAAGAAAAAGCGGCCTACACTCCAGTCATGTCGTATCGACACATCACGGGGAACACCGTGACACCCACAACAACCTGTCTCCAGGGAGAGCGCTACAATGAACAGCCAGGTAAAACTTGACCCAGCCGCCATCACCTCCAAGCAAGCGGATGTCAGCCCCGAAGAGTGGCAACTGCGAGTGGACCTCGCCGCTGCCTATAGATTAGTGGCCTTGTATGGTTGGGATGATCTGATCTTCACCCATCTGTCCGCCCGAATCCCGGGCGATGAGCACCATTTCCTGATCAACCCCTACGGCATGATGTTCGACGAAATCACCGCATCAAGCCTGGTGCGCGTCGACCAGGACGGCAACAAGCTCAACGCCGGCGATTTCGACATCAACCCGGCGGGCTTCACCATTCACAGTGCCATTCATGCCGTACGTGAGGATGCAGTCTGCGTCATGCACACCCACACCACCGCCGGCGTGGCCGTGTCAGCACAGAAAGAAGGGTTGCTTCCTCTGTCACAACAAAGCCTGTTTCCGCTCTCAGGGTTGTCGTATCACGACTATGAAGGGGTCGCACTGCGCGATGACGAAAAAGCCCGCCTGCAGGCCGATCTGGGCAGCACCAACTTCATGATTCTTCGTAACCATGGCTTGCTCACGGTGGGCAGCACCGTGGCGGACACCTTCCTCAACATGTTCATCCTGCAACGGGCCTGTGAGATCCAGCTACAGGCCTTATCGGGCAATCGCCCGCTGACCCCGATTCCTGATGGCATCGTCAACACCATCAAACAACAGGCCTCTCAGGTCACCAAAGGCATGGGGGGCAACCTGGCCTGGCCGGGCCTGCTCCGCAAGCTGGACCGGGAAAACCCCGGTTATGCAGACTGAGGGCCACCGCAATGAACGACATGACACAACCCCGCGCCGCCTTCACCCACATGAAGGACGGCCAGGCCGAGGACTGGAAGATCATTGCCGATAATTTTGGCGAGTTCAGCAAAGGACTGCCGGACCGGATCATGGCGCACCTGCGGCTGCTGGAAGGCGATTTCGGCGGGTTCAGGATCGACCGGTTCCAACACTGCCTGCAAACCGCCACCCTCGCCCATCGCGACGGCAAGGACGATGAATACGTCGTCTGCGCCTTGCTGCATGACATCGGCGATACCCTTGGCACCTTCAACCATGCCGACGTGGCAGCGGTTTTGCTGGAACCCTTTGTCAGCGAAGCCAATCACTGGATGGTGAAGCATCACGCCATTTTCCAGGGGTATTACTTCTTCCATTATCTGGGCATGGACAGGGACATGCGCGAGCACTTTCGCGAACATCCCTTCTATCGGCAAACGCTGGAATTCGTCAGCAAGTACGATTCTCCGGCGTTCAATCCGGATGGAGAGATTCTGCCACTGGATTACTTCGAACCCATGCTGCGGCAGGTTTTCGCCAGCCCGCGCAAGTCACTCTACAAGGACGCCATGAGCAACGGCTGAGGTGCCTCACTGACGCCCTCCCTGGCGGGAGGAGCGTCAGCCCGCGACACGCAAAGTGAACACTCTCAACCTCACTGTTTCCTTTCCCGCCAATCTCCCTGTCATTGCAGGCCAAAAACCCGCAAGTTCTCTACGTGAAATCTTCGGTCATTGTCACCGACCCCGCGTAAACGCTATGTATAAGGGCAATATCGCGCTTTCACAACGAGGTCGTAATGACACAGTCTCTGGATGCACTCTGGGAACAGGTGCGTGCACAGAAAACCCGGATTCCCTCCCTGTATGGCGACATTGATTTTGATGTCACCCCGGAGCGTTTTACCGACGACATCCACACCCGCAGCGCCCTGCCCGAAAAATTCGCAGGCAAGTACCGGGGCAAGATTCTGGCCGACAAGGAAAAAGTGGAACGGGCCCGCGCCTATACCCTGCTCGGTGACAATGTGGCCGATGCATATGCCGCGCTGATGCCCGAATACGGGTTCCGCAACCTGATCACCATGCTCAAGACCGCCTGCGACAAGGGACTGGATGCGGTAGATAATCCGCCCCAGGAACTGAGCGATTTCATTCAGGCCATGGAAGCGACACCGGACTGGGTAGACATGGATCTGGTCCGCGAGGGCGCGCGCCTGAGCCGTAACCAGATGGTCAACCTGGCACCCTATGTTATCCGTGGCGCGTTCGTCGCCACCTTCATGAACAAGTACTCCGGGTTGCCCATGGCCATCACCGGCACCCTGGCCAACGAGTCGGTGAACCAGCGGATCAATGAGACCGCCAGTTTCTTCACCACCGCCACCCTGCCTGGCGCTCTGGAACGCTTTGGCCCAGGTTTCAAGGCGGCCGCCATGGTGCGCCTGATGCACTCCATGGTGCGTTTCAACATCATCAAGCGGGCGACCACCGACAAGGGCGGCCCCTGGGATCCCGCGGTCTACGGCATACCTATCCCGCAGGTAGACCAGATGCCGGCTGGCACCATGCCCGCCTACCTGACGGCGTTCAAGGCCATGCGCAAGGGCCGCAAACATTTCACCCGGCAAGAACGGGCGATCGTGGAACTGTCGCGTTACGAGTGTTTTCTGCTCGGTCTGCCTGCAGAGTTGCTACCCGCAGAAGCCCCGGACATCATCGACACCATGCTCACTTATTCCGGCACGCTGCGTGAAGGGTATGACGACAGCACCTGTGGTGAGCTGACGCGGGCAACCATGTCCGTCTATCGTCCCAAGGATGACAAGCTGATCAGCAAGGTTCACAACGCGGTGGAGCGCAGTTTCTCGAAAGTGTTCTTTACCCAGGCGTTTCTCGGCAAGAAGGACAAATCAAAGGCAGAAGAGATGGGCGTGGCACCCCACGCGCTGGACTATGCCCTGTTCAGCGTCGGCAATCTTTTCATCATGCCGCGCCTGCTGGCCTATCGCACCCTGCAGGATATTCCGGTGGCCAACAAGGTTGCCGACCGCATTCTGGTCAAACGCATCAAGCAACTGCTGGTGGATTACGGTCATGCCGAATACACCACCGATGCCAACCAATACGCCCCGACCACCAGCGAACCCGCTGCCTGACCCTGCCCGCTGCTGTGGGCGCCGGCCTCTGCCACGCCTACAGCAGCAAACCTGCCACCAACAACGACAGAGCCATCAGCCCATGGGGCAGAAACACGTGGCGCCACCCAAGGATCCGCAACAACTCACGGCTTCCCCCAGCGCGCCGGCTACGCTCCCAGCTATCGGCGGTCTGGAACGGCGCGATGTCATCCACCTCACCACGAAAGTGCGCTTCAATTTTTTCTATGCGCGCATAGTGCGCCGACTGAAACGCCTTCCAGTGGCCTTCCACCAGCCAGAACATCAGGCTACCCAGCATCCCCACCCAAAGCAGGGACGGACGATCAAAGAACGCGCCCGATCCGGCCAGAATGCCGGCAAGCGTGACACTCCAGGCCTTGATCGTCAGGGATTTCTGATCGAAAGAATCAATCAGGTGAGTGAGATGGAAGTACTCCGCTTCCAGCTGCTGGTCTCGTTGCGTCACGACTGTCCCCTGTTCATTAATGCCTCGCACCGCGCCATTTAACCTGATCCCCCGGCGCTGCACAAAAACGCATTGCGGCGTTATTGAACATGGCCCTTAAGGAGCCTCTGAATAGCTCCTTGCATGCTCAGCGTGACTTGGAGCGTGCAGCTGTTGTGTCTTGTCTCGACGGTAAGGGTGGTTCCCTTTCCTAGAGGCAAGGCGCAGCAGATGGGCGCTCCAAGCCGCGCCCTTCGGGTCTTCCAGGCTGGCCCGCACTCGTTGTTGCGCTTTTTCGATGGATGGACATACACCTTCAAAATCGCGCCTAGATTGCGAACCAGCCTGAAAGACTGAGCACACAAGGAGCTATTCAGAGGCTCCTTAACATTCTTTTGCAACTGTCCACGAACGGATTGCTCCGCCCTGCACTCCAAACCAGAAATAACCGAAATAAGGAGTGAGCCATGAAAAGCGCAGCTATTGCCGGTCTGGGTATCGCAGGTGCCGTGGCTATTGCAGGGGTCGGGTACGGCGCCTACGAGGCCATGACGCCAGCCAAATCCGGATACGCCACCGTCACCAAGGTGGAACCCATTGTTCAACGCTGGGAAGAACCCCGGGAGGTTTGTCAGGATGTCACCAGCACACGGCAAAAACCCACCAAAGATCAGCATCGCGTGACGGGCACCGTTGTTGGCGCCGTTATCGGTGGGGTGGTTGGTCATCAATTTGGTGGCGGCAGCGGCAAAGATGCTGCCACGGCCGGCGGGGCCATTGCCGGCGGCGTGGCGGGCAACCAGATCCAGAAAGGGATGCAACAACGCAACACCGAAACCGTGACCGAACAACAATGTCGCACCGTCATGGAAAGCCGTAGCAAGACCGAAGGCTACGAAGTGACCTACGTCTTCAATGACAACGAAGACACCATCCGCTTGGACAAGAAGCCTGGCGAACGCCTGCGGATCGAAGACGGGGATGTGGTCACCCCCTAACAGGCTGTTGAACCCTTGTTCGAGAACCTGACCCGGTTCTCGAACGACGGTCCGCAATCAGGGGTTCAGATAGTGAACCCCTGTCATATCCTCCGATACCTGCCACAACCGCTGTGCCACTTCCGGGTTATCGGCGATCCGGCGGGCATAGGCTTTGGCCGGATAGCCACGTAGCTCCAGCAGCTTGCCATCGGGTCCGTAATATTCCCCGGCCTGCACATCCGCACTGGTCGCCGCCATCACACCCGGCAGGCACCCCATCTCAGCGGGTTGCGCTATCATCGCGTTGAACAACCCTCCGCCTGGTACGGTATCCTGCAAATGGGTCGCGGAGTAACCGGGGTGAGCCGCAAAGGCCCGGATAGGGGAACCGGCCGCCAGTAAGCGTCGATGCAACTCACGAGCAAAGATCAGGTTCGCCAGTTTGCTCTGCGCATAGAACGGCCAGCGCCAGTAGGATTTCTCGGCATTGAGGTTATCCCACATGATCTTGCCGCCCCGATGCACCACACTGGATATCTGCACGATGCGTGGTGCCGGTGCCGCCTCCAAGACCGGCAGTAGCTGCCCGGTCAGCGCAAAATGGCCAAGATGATTGGTGCCAAACTGAATCTCAAATCCGTCTTTGGTGCGCTGCAGTGGTGGCGCCATCAAGCCGGCATTATTGAGCAGCACATCCACCTTGTCGAAACGGCCACTAACCTCCTGCGCAAATTCTTTAACGGAGGCCAGATCAGCCAGATCCAGCGCCATGATCTCCAAACTGGCGCCCGCGGTTTCGGCCATCACCTGCTCGGCCGCAGCTTGCGCTTTGGATGCATTCCGGCACGCCATGATCACCTGCGCGCCATTGGCCGCAAACAGCTTGACGGCCTCCAGCCCAATACCACTGTTCGCGCCGGTCACCAAAATGGTCTTATTGCTCAAATCCGGAATATGGTCCGGCCGCCAGGTGGATCTTCCCATCTCATGCTCCTTGCAGAGACTCGTGTCTCGTCCGATTTCGGTAGCGCTATAGTGCGCATTCAGCACACCAATCAAAACCACCCAAACATGCATTGTCCCGGTATAACCGGTCAGTCAGGTTTCACGAACACTCGCCGGGCAGAGACTACCTGGCCGCGCACCGCGCAGTCCGGATGATGATCATTCACCAACCCCATGGCTTGCATGAAGGCATAGCACGTCGTGGGACCAACAAATTTCCAGCCTCGGCTTTTCAGTGCTTTAGACAATGCATGGGACCGGGGTGAGGTGGTTCGGGTAACGGGCTGCGCATTGGTCGGCTCCTCAAAGCGCCAGAAGAACGCGGCCAGTGAGCCCTCCTCTTTAATCATGTCCCGTGCGCAACGGGCGTTGTGAATAGCCGCTTCTATTTTTCGGCGATTCCGAATCAGGCCACTATCGGTCAGCATTCTCTCAATCTGTACTGGTCCGAAAGCCGCCACAGATTCGATATGGAAATCGCAGAAGGCACGGCGGAAGTTTTCCCGTTTCTCCAGGACGGTGCGCCAGCTCAAACCACACTGAAAGGCTTCAAGGCAGACCTTTTCGAACAGGTGACGATCCTCCTTCACCGGAAATCCCCACTCGGTATCGTGATAGCGCTGAAAATCCGGTGCAGCAGTGACCCAGGCGCAACGACACAGGCCATCGCTTCCTACAACGGTCGCTGTCATCCTGACGCCTTGTACGTGGGTGCTGCGGTGGCAGGGAGCTCAAGTAACTCGACAAGAAAATCCTGCCAATGGGTATAGACCATAAACCGGCCATAGTCAGGAAAACTGCGAAACTGCACATTGGGGATCTCGGAGGCCAGGCCTCGGGCGCTGCCGATGGAAATGATGCGGTCGTCTTCGCCATGCCAATGCAGTACCGGTATGGTGATCTCGCCCAGATCCACTTGCCAGGGTTCCTGCATTCTCAGGTACTCCTCCAGATGCACCCTTGCACCCTGAAATTGACTGTGACGCATTCGCTTGATGGTGCGCGCCAGCAGATCCGGATCCGCGAAGATTTTCTGATCTGCCTCGCAAAGATTCTTGGCCACACGGACATAAAATTTTTCCGGTGCCTTCTGTACGCCACGGATCGCCAGTCGGCCAATCAACAGAAACAGGCGCGGGTCGCGACGAAATACACGCAGGAACATCTTGTGTAACCGATCCAGCTTGTCGAGCTCGAAATGCTCAATGGGCACCGTACTGGCAAGAATTCCTAACCGGCTGAACAGGTCGGGATCTTGCGCAGCCGCACACAGGGCATAGGGCCCACCGCCGCAATAGCTGGCCATGGGAGGGCGTTCGATCCCAAGATGTTGGCACAGAAAGCGAATATCCGGCCCCAAATTATGAAACTGCAGGTCAGGGTTGTAGGTGGAAATCCCGTAACCGGGACGCACAATCAGGATCACTCGCAGATTGTGTTCCCGATACCAGGCATCAAACCAGCCGTGATCTGGGAGTGACGCACCCAGATTATCCAGTGTCAGTAGCGGCTCGCCATCCGGTGCTCCGTATTCCATCCAGCTCAGCACCCGGCCATCCGGCAGGGTGACGGTATATTCGCGCTCACTCTGTTCTGCAGGCAGATTGGCGCCCTGGACAAGCGCATGCCCCATCACACGGCTGACCAGCTGCACCTGGCTGTTGGCATCCAGCTTGGCCATGGTCGACTTCAGCTGGGTTCGTGCCGTGTGCACACTGATGTCCAGAAGTGCCGCACTCTGATTCAGATTGCCCACTTTGCACAGAACATGCAGCAAGCGAGCCTCTGCCGGAGAAATGGCAAACAGGGACTGCAACCTCTCCGCCGAAGGGGTGACAATGCTGTGCCCGGACAGCACCCAGAGGATGGTACGCACCTGGGAAATGGTGCCGGGGGCATCGGATTTCTGCACTGGCACACACAGCAGGGAGACATTTTCTTCCGGCGCGCTAAGCAGCTGGGTGTTCCTGCCCTCCGCCAGTTTATTGACCCGCACCAGAGCCTGGCGCAATTTGCGATCATGAATCACCAGCTGGCCGCTGCTGGTCAATTGCACCACCCCTTCCGCCAGCACCTGATGGGAAATGGCATTACATTCCACCACCTGCATCCATTCATCGAGCATCAACATGGGCCAGGGCATCTGATTGTACAGCGTGTTGAGCACCTGGCATCGATCTTCCAGGGCATGCATGTAGGCACTACTCTTCACCGCTCTTTCCAGATGCCCTATCAGCTGCTCTACTTCCGGCCGAGCAGTCGAATTGTCCACCGGGGTGCTGGCCACCGACGACCGTCCGGTCTCTCCGGCGTCAGATCGACCCTCTTCCGGGTCGTGATTTACCTCACCATGCCCCGCCCAATCTGCCAGGGTATCCAACAGCTCGACCCAGTCACCAGGGGCCAGTGCGGTGTCGTAGATCTGGGCAATCACATCGTGATCGTTCTTGTTTTTCTTGCGCACGGCAGCATCCACTCGAGGTTATGGATCCATAGTAAAAAGCCCCGACCGAAGGTCAACCTCTTGCGGAAAATGAAATATGGAACTGAGTTTCACAAAACGGCAGCATCAGCGTAACATACCGTCACACCGCCTCTGGAGAACGCGATATGGCACGAGTTCAACTGGAACTCCCTGAGCAATTTCTGTACACCCACACCATCAATGTTCGCATGACCGACCTGAACACAGGCAAGCATGTGGGGAATGACCAGATGATCTCGTTACTCTCCGAGGCCCGCTACCGGTTCTTCTGCGACGTTGGTTTCGACCAGTTTGAGAGTCAGGGACAAAGCATCGTGGTGACGGATCTGGTGGCAACTTACAAGGCGGAAAGTTTTGCCCAGGATGATCTGCAATTTGAAGTCGGCCTGATGGATTTCAACAAGTACGGCGCGGACCTGATTTTCCGGGTGACCAAGCAACCGTCTGGTCAGGTGGTGGTTCTGGCAAAACAGGGCTTCGTTTTTTTTGATCATGCCAGGCATGGAGTCATTCCGGTACCCGATAACTTTCGCCAGCAGTTTGCCTCGATTCCTGACCAGGCCTGATGGTGGCTACAACGCCATCCCGGTACACCAGCCACTGGCCCAGGCCCATTGGAAATTAAATCCGCCCAGCTGACCGGTGACATCCAGAACTTCACCGATGAAGTGCAGTCCCGGGACCGTTTTGACTTCAAAGTTTCGGGAAGACAGCCCGTCGGTATTCACCCCCCCCAGCGTCACCTCTGCGGTACGGTACCCTTCTGTCCCTGATGGCTTGAACTGCCAGCCCTTGAGCACTGCGGCCACTCCGCCAAGACGGTCATTGCTGAATTGCTGAAGGTGGCCTTGCCAGCCGAACTGCTCCACCAGCGCAGCAGACAAGCGCTGGGAAAAATACTGGCGCAACCAACGCTCCAGCCCCCGATTGGGGTGCGCATTGCGCTCCTGAATCAAGGCCTGAAGTGGGTCTTCCAACTGTGGAAGCCAGTCCACGGTGACCGCGGTGCCCGGCGCCCAGAAGCTGGACACCTGCAACATGGCCGGCCCGGACAGCCCCCGATGGGTAATCAACATCGGCTCAGCGAAACGTGCCTTTCCCGCCTCGGCCACCACATCCGTGCTGATCCCTGATAACTGAGACAACCAGGCCTTGTGCTCGGGAGGCAGCGTAAACGGCACCAGACCGGCCCGGGTGGGTAACACCGACAGACCAAACTGCTCTGCCAGCTGGTAACCAAAACCACTGGCGCCCATGGTAGGAATCGACAAGCCCCCGCAGGCCACCACCAGTGCCTGGCAGCGCACCGTTTCCCGGGTAGTGGTCAATTCAAAGCCAGAGTCTGTCCTGACTACCCTGCGGATTCCGGTATCCAGCTGTATCTCTGCCCCGGCCCACTCACACTCCGTCAACAACACCGCCAGCAAGGCCTTGGCACTGTCGGCGCAGAACAATTGCCCCGGCGCCTTCTCCACGTGCTCTACACCATGGCGTTCCACCAGTTCCAGAAAGTGCCAGGGGGTGTAACGCTTGAGCGCAGATTTGCAAAAATGGGGATTGGCAGAAACGAAATGTTCCGGCGTGGTATTCAGGTTGGTGAAGTTACAGCGACCGCCGCCGGACATGAGAATTTTCTTGCCGGCCTTGTTGGCATGGTCGATCACCCGCACGCGATGCCCTTGGTAAGCCGCGGTAGCGGCACACATCAGACCCGCCGCACCGGCACCGATCACAACAACATCAACGACACTGGAAACAGTCATGGAAGCTCCAAAATCAAGGAGCGAAGGATAGCGAGATCGGGCTATACCAGAAAGGCATAGCCCCGGAAAAACATTAGCGGATGACCGACGCCTCCATTGATGCGGAATAATTCTCGCTGCTGGCGTCGTTTACGGTCGCGGCTCCGTTCGCGATCTGAACCTGACTCCGGTAACGACCGCTTGCCATTACCTGTTCGCCGGGCAACAAGCGGGACGACGGTGGTTCAGATTGCCCATATTGCGGTTCAGCCGGACGATCACTGCTGCTGATATCATCTTCCTCGAAATAACAGCCTGCCAGCAAACCGGCAATGATTGCACTCAAGATCAGTTGCTTCATCTTTCCCCCACGGTCTGCCACGACCAAAATGTCCGTTTCCCAGATCGTCTGCTGTTATACCCCGGCGCGCACTGGTCCGGCAAGCCAGCCGGTCAGAGCTGGCTTGACGAAGCCTGTTATTGGCTGAGTTCCTGCTCGCTGAACATGTCTGCGAACAGCGGCGAAGTCAGGTAGCGCTCCCCGGAATCGGGCAAGATCACCACGATGGTCTTGTCCTTGAACTCGGGCAGATGGCTGATACGGTCCGCCACACACATGGCCGCACCGCAGGAAATACCGGCAAGGATGCCCTCTTCCTGCATCAGCTTGTGGGCCCAGGCCATGGCGTCCTCGTTGCTCACTTGTTCCGCGCGGTCCACCACACTCAGGTCCAGATTCTTTGGCACAAAGCCGGCACCGATGCCCTGAATCTTGTGCGGGCCGTGGGTGGGCTCTTCACCGTTCAGCCCGGCGGTAATCATGGTGGAAGAGTCCGGCTCCACAGCGATACTGGTAATGGCCTTGCCCTGGGTCTGCTTGATATAACGGGACACGCCAGTGATGGTCCCGCCGGTACCCACACCCGCCACCAGCACATCAATATCGCCACCGGTGGCCTCCCAGATTTCCGGGCCCGTGGTCTGTTCGTGAATAGCGGGATTGGCCGGGTTCTCGAACTGTTGCAGCATCAGGTGCGTGTCAGGGTTTTCCTCAACCAGCTCCTGCGCCCTGGCAATGGCCCCCGGCATGCCTTTCGGGCCGGGAGTCAGGACCAGTTTGGCCCCCAGAGCCTTGAGAATCTTGCGACGCTCCAGACTCATGGAGTCGGGCATGGTCAGCACCAGATCGTAACCACGAGCAGCGGCCACGTAGGCCAGGGCAATACCGGTATTGCCGCTGGTGGGTTCCACCAGAGTCATGCCTGGCTTCAGTTTGCCGCTCTTTTCCGCATCCCAGATCATGGAGGCACCGATCCGGCACTTGACGCTGCCCGCCGGGTTACGCGACTCCAGCTTGGCCAGCACCTTGCCGTTGGTAATACGGTTGATTTTCACCAGCGGTGTCTTGCCGATGGTCTCGCTGTTGTCCTTGTAAATCTGTGTCATGTTGCCTCCTTCAGCAAACTCAATTCCCGGAATGTTTTTTCAGCTTGCGGCTCCAGCGCTGCCGGGCATAGAGACGCATATCTGCCACATTGTCGGTTTCATCCATGATCTCGCGGCCAAGGATGCTTTCCAGAATATCTTCCAGGGTGATCAGCCCCACCCAGGTGCCATGGTCGTCGTAGACCACGGCCATATGTTGACGTTGGGTCAGCATGGCATGAAACAAGTCCTCGATGCTTAACGTAGTACTCACCATGGTGACTTCGTGAGCCAGCACATTCATGGTCTGCTCCGGCGCCACTCCCAGCAAGTCGGACTTGTGAATATAGCCACGGGCTTCGCCACTGGCCGTCATCACCGGGAAACGGGAAAACGGCTGGCCTTTTTCTCTCTCGATGAAATCTGCGACTGACATGTCCGGGCTGACAATCCGGCACACGGTGCGCGGTGTCATGATCGCACCCACCTTCACATCATGCAGCCGGAGAATATTCTTGATGACCTTGTACTCGTCTTCCTGCAAGGCCTCCTGATCCTTACCCATGGCCGCAAGAGCACGAATTTCTGCCCGCACATCCACATCATGCTCGTTGCCGCCGATCTGGCTGGTAATCAGCTTTGACAGCCACACGAAGGGAGCAAGGGAAACCATGATGACCTTGAGCATGGGCGGCAACATGGGGGCCAGTGTCCGCCAGTATTTGGCACCAATGGTCTTGGGAATAATCTCGGAGAGGATCAGGATCGCCAGGGTCATCACCCCTGAGGCCGCCGCCAGCCAGGTTTCGCCAAACACAACCGCAACCTGGGCCCCCACCCCCGTGGCACCCACCGTATGGGCAACAGTATTGAGGGTGAGGATGGCGGAAAGGGGTTTGTCGATATCGTCCTTGAAGCCTCTCAACGCTTCGTAGAGCGCCGGGCGAGACTCACGCAGGCCGGCAATAAAACTCGGAGTGATCGACAGCAGCGCGGCCTCCAGCACCGAACACAGAAAGGAAAAACCAATGGAAATCGCGGCAAAGATGATCAGCAGGGTCAAGAGAGCAGACTCCTTCTGCAAGTGACAACAGACCCTGGCATGCCGGGTCTGCCCATGGCGGGAACGGTTACATCAGGCGCTGTACTGACGGGCGAACTCTGCCAGCAACTGGCACACATTCGCCATCCCATCATGAATCACCGCCTCAATTTCTTCCATGGTGATTTCATGGGTGGATTTGCCCGCGCCGGGGTTGACCACCAGCGACAGCATGGCATAGGGAATGCCCAGTTCACGGGCGAGTACCGCTTCCGGCATGCCGGTCATGCCGACAATATCGCAGCCATCACGCTCCATGCGGGCGATTTCCGCGGCAGTTTCCAGCCGGGGACCCTGGGTGGCACCATAGCAACCACCATCGCTCCACTTGAGATCAGAGGCGGCAAGGCGGGCTTTCAGGGCATCGCGCAGGGCCGTATCAAACGGCCAGCTGAAGTCCACATGCACCAGCGGGTCAGCCGGATCGTCAAACAGGGTGCTCTCGCGGCCCCAAGTGTAATCAATGATCTGGTCCGGTAGCACCAGCGCACCGGTGGGCGCCAGCGTGGTAATGCCACCCACCGCATTGGCCGCCACAATCGCCGTCGCACCGGCCTCTTTCAGCGCCACCATGTTGGCCCGGTAATTCACTTGGTGAGGCAACAGCACATGGGGGTCGCCATGACGGGCCAGAAACAGTACCCGCTGGCCATCCAGTTCACCTTCCACCACCGGGGCAGAAGGCTCACCAAAACGGGTGGTAATGGCATGTTTGTCGAGAATGCGCAGGTTATCCATGCGCGTCAGGCCGGTGCCACCGATAAATGCCAGCATCAGCTGTCGCTCTCCTTCACTGCGTAGATACCCGGCGCGTTACGCCAGAAACCCTTGTAGTCCATGCCCATACCGAACAGGTAATAATCCTCGGCTTCCAGAGCCGTGAAATCGGCTTTCAAACCCGGTCGGGCCTTACGGTCGTGTTTCTTGTCAACCAGCACGCAGGTCTTCACCGACGCCGCGCCCTGGGCGTAACAGGCTTCGATGATCGACAACAGGGTCGAGCCCACATCCAGGATGTCATCGACAATCAACACATCGCGGCCCGCCAGACTGGCATTGGGGGTGACGATCCATTCTACGGCACCGCCGGAGGTGGCCCCCAGATAGCGGCTGGCATGCAGGTAATCCATCTCCAGCGGAAAATCCAGGCGCTTGACCAGCTCGGCCGCGAAAATCATGCCGCCATTCATGATGGTCACAAACACCGGCACCTTGCCGGAGTAGGCCTCGGTCACCTCGAACGCGAGTTTGGCGATGGCTTCCTGAACTTGATCGGACGAATGCAGCTCGATGGCCTCGCGGCGAACCCGCATCAGTTCCTGTTGTACGTCGTTAGCGCTGGACATGTGAGGTTTCCTCGGCGTTGTCGTCCTCCAGCCCGGTGGCCGGATGGTCGTTGTCGCTGATCAGATGCAGGGTGCGGGTCGGGAAGGCGAACTCGGCACCGTGCTCGTGGACAATGTTCATGATTTTCATGAGCACGTCCTGCTTGATCTCATGGTAACGCACCCACTGGGTGGTTTCGGTGAAGGTGTAGATGAAGAACTCCAGATGTGACGCCCCATAACTGTCGAAATTGACAATCAGGGTACGACCCTCGGTGTCCAGTTCTTCATGGGCGACCAGCATGGCTTTTACCGCTTCCACGATACCCGGCATTTTTTCCCAGTCGTCATAACGGATACCAATCTTCTCGTAGATACGGCGATTGAGCATGCGGGACGGGTTTTCCAGCACAATGGAGGTAAACATCGCATTAGGGATATACAGCGGTCGCTGGTCAAAGGTGCGGATGCGGGTCAGACGCCAGCCGATATTCTCCACCGTGCCTTCAATGGAACGGTCTGGCGAGCGCACCCAGTCGCCGACACGGAACGGCTTGTCCAGATAGATCATCATGCCGCCAAAGAAGTTGGCCAGCAGGTCCTTGGCGGCAAAAGCCACCGCCATGCCACCAATACCGCCAAATGCCAGCACCCCGGAAATGCTGTATCCGAGTGTCTGCAGAATAATCAGTGCAGCGGTAATGATCACCGAGACCCGCAGTAGCTTGGCAATGGCCGCTGCGGTGGACTGATCCATGGGCTTGCGCATGCGCTCCGGATCGATGAGGTTTTTCTGGGTATAGGAGATAAACCGATTCAGGAACATGGCGATGATGATAATAAAGGCAATACGACGCGCCTCTGGCACCATGTCGAAGATAAGGTTTTCTTCTTCGCTGACGCTCTGCATCAGCTCGACGCTGATTGAGAGCCCCACCACCCAGAAGAACAGCCGTACCGGAATCCGCGCCGCCTCAAGCAAGGCGTCATCCCACAAGGTATCGGTCTTGACGATCAGCCGCTCGATAATGTCGATGCTGCGCATCAGGATAAAGTTCACGGATACGGTACACAGCACCACGATAAACAACTGGGTCAACCAGATGTCCGATGATGTCTCAACCGTTGGCCACACCAGCAGTTGATTCCAGTCCCAGTTCATGTGTTCTCCTCAATCAATCGTGTTGCCACTGCTTCAGCGGCTTGCCGCCGCCCGGTGTCCATGGCATGCCGTGGCCGGCAACGCAGGCCGCCGACCGCAACCTGCCCCTGATGGCCAGCGGTTTCCAGATAGCCAAGCACCTCTTGTGCCCCTGACTGGCAATTGCAAGCCAGCACCATGTCGCAACCTGCCTTGAGAGCCGCCTCGGCACGCTGGGCATAACCCCCCGCCCCATGGGCCCCCGCCATCGACAAGTCATCGGAAAAAATCACGCCACGAAAACCGAGGCGTTCGCGCAATACGGTTTGCAACCAGAACGGCGAGAACCCCGCTGTCTGGTTCTCCACTGCACTGTAAATCACATGGGCAGGCATGATGCCATCCAGCCGCGACGCCAGTGCCGCAAACGGACGCAGGTCCGCTTGCTCAATCTCATCCATGGGGCGCGGGTCTACCGGCAGCTCCAGATGGGAATCTGCTACCACATGGCCATGACCAGGGAAGTGCTTTCCGGTCGCGGCCATACCGGCAGCATTCATGCCATCAATAAACGCCCCGGCCAGCGCTATCATCGCCTGCGGATCACCATGAAAACTGCGATCGCCGATCACCGTGCTAGCGCCATAATCCAGATCCAGCACCGGCGCAAAACTGATATCGATATCCAGCTCGGTCAATTCGGACGCCATCAGCTCGCCGACAAGTCGGGCATCCTGCTGCGCCTGCTCAGGCCTGGACGTGTAACCCCGCCCCAGTGCGGCCATGGGAGGCAAGCGCACAAAACCTTCCCGAAAACGCTGCACCCTGCCCCCTTCCTGATCGACAGCGATCAGCATGTCTGGGCGGATCTCGCGAATCTGGCGCACCAGCTCAGCCAGTTGCTGCCGGTCCTGATAATTGCGGGTAAATAGAATCAAACCACCGGCCCCAGGATGAGCCAGCATGTCTTTCTCCTCCGGGGAGACCGTCAGGCCTTCCAGGTCGAGCATTAAAAGCGGGGAAACCGTGTCAGACATGACAACCCTGATTGGTCACTGTTATTCCGTGATAGTCACGGCGGTACCCACCGGCACCTGATCGAAAAGCTGCACCACATCCGCGTTGCGCATACGGATGCAACCGTGGGACGCCGGCACCCCCATAGGCTCGGAGTCCGGTGTGCCGTGAATATAAATAAAGCGCCGAAAACTATCCACGTTACCGCCCTGATTGTGCTCTGGCTCCATCCCACCCAGCCAGAGAATACGGCTGAGCACCCAGTCGCGGTCAGGATGCGCCGCAGACAAGGCTGGGCCATGAGTTTCACCGGAAAACTTGCGGCCGGTCAGCACGGCGCCTTGTGGCAAACCGGCGCCAAAACGTGCCCGTACCAGGTGGCGTCCCAGCGGGGTCGCCTCACTGCCCATGGCCTGGCCGGCACCATTACGGGCCGTGGAAACCGGGTAACGGACAGGCTGCGGGCCTCGCAGCTCCAGCCACTGCCCGCTGAGATTGATGATGATCTCCATCGTTAACCTGACAACACGCTGACAAAGGTCTGAATGATGGTCGCATTGGCAATATCGACAATAAAGCCCCCCACCACCGGCACAATGATAAACGCGAGCGGCGACGGACCATGGTGCTGTGTCACCGCCTGAATATTGGCCACCGCCGTTGGCGTCGCGCCCATGGCAAAACCGCAATGCCCGGCGCACAGCACTGCCGAATCATAATTGCGGCCCATCAGCCGGAAGGTCACAAAGGTAATAAAGGTCAGCGCCAGCATCACCTGCACCAGCAACATGGCCAGCATGGGCAGGGCCAGATCCACCAACTGCAGCAACTGCAAACTCATCAGGGTAATGGCCAGGAAAATACCCAGGGCAGTATTACCGACCATGTCGATGGTGGCATCGTTCACGTGCCACAAACGCCGTGCGGTATTGCCCAGCAAGATGCAGACAAACAACACCCAGACAAAGGTGGGCAGACGAAAGACCTCGGCAAACTGCTCAGCCGCCACGGAACCCACCACCACCCCGACAGAGAGCAGCATGAGAATGCGGATCACACTGGCTGCCGCAATGGGGCGTGCTTTCTCGGCCTGGTCATAGCGTTTATCCCCCTCCCCGGCACCATGGGCCGGGGCGGACAACCGATAACGCCGTATCAGAAACATGGCCAGAGGCCCGCCCAGCAAGGCACCAAACACCAGCCCGAAAGTGGCCGAAGCCGCCGCCAGTTCTGACACCCCAGTGAGCCCAAAGTCACGCTGGAACACCTCGGCCCAGGCCGCACCGGTACCATGCCCGCCCGTCATGGTCACTGACCCGCCAATCAGGCCGTAATACGGCTCCAGCCCCATCACGGTGGCCATGGTCACACCAACCAGATCTTGCAGGGCCACCAGTACGATCACCAGAATGGCGAAGATCAGCATGGCCCAGCCGCCCTGCTTGAGCAGACGGAAATCGGCCGCCAGCCCCACCGCCCCGAAGAAGAAAAGCATGGCCGGGGTTTTGAAGCTTTCATCGAAAGTGAGGTTAATCCCACCCAGTTGCAGACCGGTCACGATCAGGGTGGCCAGCAGCCCCCCCACCACCGGTTCAGGCATATTCAGACGGGAGAGAATCCCGACCTTGTGCACGATCCACTGCCCCGCCCCCAGCACTAGCAGGGCGACCATCAGCGACTCCATGGCAGAAAACTGCATCTAAACTCCTTATCCGGCCCGATAGAACGCGGGGGCCGGGCACCACACAACGGAATGGATCCGCTATACTGCCCGCGAAATCAGGATACGGCCATGAATCGCGAGAAACGGACTGAAATTTTTACCCGATTACGGGATCAGAACCCCAACCCCACCACCGAACTGGAGTACAGCTCCGACTTCGAGCTGCTGGTTGCCGTGGTGCTATCTGCCCAGGCCACCGATGTGGGTGTCAACAAGGCCACCGCCAGACTCTACCCGGTGGCCAACACCCCCGAAGCCATTTATGCGCTGGGCCTCGACGGCCTTAAAGAGTACATCAAGACCATCGGCCTGTTTAACTCCAAGGCCGAGAACGTGATCCAGCTGTGCAAGATTTTGATTGAGCAGCATGACAGCCAGGTGCCCCGTACCCGCGAAGAACTGGAAGCCCTGCCTGGCGTCGGTCGAAAAACCGCCAACGTGGTACTCAATACCGCCTATGGCATGCCGACCATGGCTGTGGACACCCACATCTTCCGGGTCTCAAACCGCACCCGCATTGCCCCTGGCAAAAATGTGCTGGAGGTCGAAAAACGGCTGCTTCGACTGGTGCCGGACGAGTTTCTGCGCGATGCTCACCACTGGCTGATTCTGCACGGTCGCTATGTGTGCATGGCACGTAAACCCAAATGCGGGGACTGTCTGATCGCCGACCTGTGTGAGTTTCCGCTCAGTAAACGACCGGGCTAACGGAGGCCCGGTCCAACCCGTTGAAAGGATGCATTATGAAAACCGCGTTGCCGTTGATTCTTTCCCTCGGACTGTTGTCCCCGTTCAGCCACGCCATTGAACTGACCCCTGGCAAATGGGCCATCACTGTGGAGATGAATGCTCCCGGTATGCCCGAAAACATGCGTACCCAGGTCCAACAGGACTGCGTGACCGCTGAAGAAGCCGCCAACCCGGAAGACGCCATGCGTGAAAGCTGGAAAGAAGACAATTGTGATACTGGGGATATCAGAACAACTGATAACGGGCTGGAATGGGAAGCAGAATGCACAATGCCTGGCAGCAATGCCAAAACCCGAATTACCGGCAAAATGGTGATGCATAACAGCAAGCACTACAGCACAGACATCACCGTCAAAGGCAATCACCACAGCATGAAGACTCACAGTGAAGCAAAGTGGGTAGGTGCCTGTAACGAATAGACCAGCGCCAGCCTGTTGGCTCGTTACCGGTATGCCTGGCAAGGCGCTGAATTGCCCCGGTATCGCGCCAACGGGTAGACGACAGAGGCTTTCAGGATACCAGCAGTGAGCCTGTTCCCATTTTCACCACATTACCCCCGATGCGGCATCGCAACTGCTTGCCAGGGTGCTTATCGAACTCCACTCGCAGCAGGCTCTTCCGGGTGTCGGGGCTGCCACGGTCCACAGACAAGGTGTGCGTGCCTGGCACGGTTTCCTTCTGCTCAGCCAGATAAGCGATAAACTCAGGCATGACATTACCGATGGGAGGAAATACATCCCGAGGCAGGTCCGGGCTGATTATCCGCCCATGGAAATCAGACTCACCCGTGATGCTTCCCGGTGCAAACAAGAAAACTTCCGAGGTATAGATATTTCCGGCCAGCCCCGCCCAGTGCTCTGCATTCAGGCTGGCAGCCAGCACATGCTCGGGCTTGGTAAACGGTATGATCAGCGTCGGCTTATCCACGCTCACCACCATAGGTTTGTACTTACTAAAGGCGATATGCTTATCGTCGATATTAAGAGCGGCTGCCAACCGAGGAATTTCCGGGGTATAACGGTCGATGGATGGACTGAGGACACGGGCAAACTGAATGGCTCCGGGCCCGTTATCCGTCTTGTCAATAAAGCTTTCTATCTGCTGGTCATTTTGCTTCAGCAGGTATGACGAAAACGTCCCCTTATCATCGGCCAACCCCATTTCATACGCCACATAAGAGGCAGCCAAAATAGTATGCGCGCCAAATAGCTGCTGCCCTCGGGGGGTGAAAACACTTACCGGAGAGGCGGCATTGTCCGGCTCGATAAACACGGTTTCGGTCTGCTGGAATTCGCTGGCGATCGCGGTCTTCCCCTGTGCATCCATGCTCTTTCCCGTCAGCATCACGACGGGGATTTGGGTGCCCTGAAACGGAGCCCCCGCGAATACATCCAGCAATGCGTAATCAAGCGCCATAATCAACGTCCTCGTTGTTTTCTTATGACTATGCCTGATGGAGCCGGATTTTCAATAATGAGAGCAGGCGAGCTAAACTGCGGGTACCGGCGCCTTGATACCGCCAACGAGAAATGGCAACAAGCGTTGGGTAATATCCGCCTCAGTCACATCCATGTTGAAGTCGTTGCGACTGATATCCTTCAGTGATTCAAGGCCCGAAAGGGTAAAGATCGTCGCCCCCAGACTGAACTGGACCCGCCAGAACAACTCCCGGGGCGGCACATCTGGAACCGCACGCTGCATGTGGTCTTGCAGGCGACGAAATACTGCGCCGTACTGTTGGTGCAAATATTCGCGCAAGTGCCCCTGGGGCTGACTGTAGGCCTGCCCGGACAAGCGGAAGAAGATCGCAGCGCGCTGAGGATCTTCCGGGTGAGACCCCAGCACCAAACGCGACATGATGCCGAGAATGTTCTCCGGGGTATCCGCTACACCACTAGCCTCCATCTCATCCAGCTTGGCGTCCAGCGCAGCACAAAATGGCGTCAGGAAGCGTTCAAACACGGCCTGTACCAGCGATTCCTTGGAGCCAAAGTGGTAGTTCACCGCAGCCAGATTCACACCTGCCTTGCTGGTAATGGCACGCAGGCTGGTTTCCGCAAACCCTTTCTGGGCAAACAGCACTTCTGCCGTATCCAGGATTCGGTCAACCGTTCCTGCCTGTGCCATAGCTTCGCCCCTGAGCATCGTTCAAAACATACGTTTCAAACATACGTTTGGCGGCATGCCTGGTCAAGGGACGCCGCCCTCAGAAGTAATACACCAGCTCTGCCTGCACAAAGTCCGATCGACTGATCGGGCCGAGCCCAGGGTTGGTGTTGACGTTGCGCAGGATATCCCGGTACAGCGCTGAAGGGCTGCGGGGGTCTTCCGCATCAGTGTAGAAACGGGCTTCCAGGGTGGCTTTCAGGTTATTGCCAAAGCGGCGGCTGGATTCCAGGCTGAAGGCCTTTTCTTCATTGTCGGTATCGTAAATCACGCCCGCCAGAATTTCGGTAGACGCCACATCGTTGAAGGTGAAGCGTGTCCCCAGCAGCACATCGCTGGCCATGGGAGACGCCAGGCTGTCTTCACGGTCTTCCCAGATATATTCCACGATCCAGCCCAGATCGGCCGCCGAGCCGAACAACCCCACCTGGGTATACTCAAAGCCACCATCCAGCGCGTAGAAACGATCGCCCTGCCCGGAACGGCTGATGGCTTCCAGTTTCCACAACCAGCCGTTCTGCAGGTATTGCAGCTCAAGACCGGTCTGGTCGATGACGTTATACACCGGGGTGAATTCCGGATTACTGCCGGCAGGCAATTGCCCGGTGGCCAGTAACGCCTGCAGCTCCGCCATGGTCAGGTTCTGGGGAATCAACAAGGGATCGCGGCTGGTGCCGGAAAAATGCGACAGGGCAAACTCGATCCCGTTATCGAAGTACTGCTGGTATCGAATGGCAAAGTCCACCCGGCCCTCCTCCTGGGAGGATTCGTAAACGGCGTCATCAGACACCGGCAACGGCGTACGAGGCCGGCCTTCTTCTCCGGCGTAGGTACGCTCGCGGAAACCGGGCAACACGAACAGATCCACAATGCCCCAGTCGCGCACCAGTGACAGGTTGATCATGGGCTGGCCGAGTTTTTCCTCGCCATCTACCTGATCCACCTGGTCGGTCTGGTTGATGATGTCCACCAGGTGGCGCCCTTCGGTCACCCCCCAGAACACCTTGCGGATACCGACCCGCGATTCCCAACCGTTACCCACATGAATCCAGGACAACTCGCGGATATCCCAGTGGGTCCGTTCGCTGTCGTTTTCATCGACACGGGCGTAAGGAATGAAGGTGAACAGATCGTCCCGGTCGTTCCACTCGTGGAGAATTTCCGGTTTCAGGTAGGCCGAACTGTTGGTGTCGTAGTTGGCTTGCGGGTAGGGAGAGTCTTGAGTGAAGTAACGCCCTTCCAGCGCGACCTCGCCACGAAACTCCCACGCAGGAGCCAGAAGCGGCACCGCCAGCAGCGGTGCCGTCACAAACCATTTATTCATGATATCAACGCGCGCGTTTCAGGCTGTTCTGGTTGAAGTCCGCTTCCGTGAGGCCGGTGTCGTACTGGTAGTTACTCCAGAACAGGTCAGTGGCCTTGCCGGTCTGGTGGTTAACCATGGACATCTTGGCCGGTTGCCAGAACTTGTCCTTGTACTGGGTGAAATCGCTGGATTCCAGGGTTTTCAGCAGGCTGTCGCGGCGGTCGTAGTAATCCACTTTCCAGGTGCGGTATTCCTGCTGATCCAGCCAGACCACCATCTTGGTGTAGCCGGAGTGTTCATCCGTGGGGTAGCGCTCCATCACAAAGCAGGTCAGGTCACCACAGGCTTCATCACGCAGGTATTTGTAGGTGTACTTCTCGACCTCCTGGCCACGCATGTCCTCGAAGCTGAATTCACTGCCCATGAAGGGGCCGGACTTGTTCCGCGACGCGATGGTCTTCACCCGGCGCAAAGCGGGCAGATACAACCACTGGTCATCGTCCTTGTTCTTGTAGCTGAAGGTGAGCATGGCCGTGCCACGGACATCGCGGGGGGTATCGAAGATCGTCAGGCTCTTGTCACCCTCGTCTTCTCCTTTGCCTTCCAGGGTTTTTACCCGCAGCTCACGCTCGGCACGGTCACCCCGCTTGGTGATCAATACCATCTTCATGTCGGCCTGGAAGTCACCAAAGCCCTCGCCGCGACGATCCGCTTCGCGGGCGATTTCCAGCCCTTTTTCTTCCGGTGTCTGGGCGTTGGCAAGGGGCGCAGCCATGGCCAGAGCCAGACCCGCAATCAGCAGACGAGATTTCATGAAGTCCTCATTACAGCTTATTCGTGGTGGTGCGCCCGGCGGGCAACACGGTGTTTACCACATGATAGCGAGTTCTCAGGAAACAGCGATGCCGAAAGGGCCAAAATCTGAACCAGATTTACCTCTTCGTCCGCAGTACAGTGGCAAGAGGTCACTCAAGCGCCGGCGGAGGCCACCTGAAACTTGCCCTGCTGCAGGAACGTGACAATCTGCTGGATGACCTTCTTTTTACGCATGATGAAGGCATGACTGGCGGGCATGACAATAAAGTCTTTCATTTCGGCGAGCCTGGCACTGTCCAGTGAAACCTTGCCGTCATCGCGGCCCGGGATCATCCATGACAGCCACGGGTCCACAGTGCGATTGCCCATGATGATACCGATTTCACCGGGAATCGGTGCCAGGCTTGCCGTAACACCATCCGCCCCCGTGCCCAGTTGCTGGCCAGCAGGGCCGGTGAGCTTTTCAAACAGCCACCAGTCCTGCATGCGATCCACCACTTCGCTGCCGTGGTTGGGCGGCGACAGCATGACAATACGCCCGAGCTGCTCGATCTGATTATCCTGCAAATAGGCGCGCACCAGAATGCCGCCCATGGAGTGAGTCACAAAGTGCACTTGGCCGCGGGCGTTGGCCTGGCACCAGTCCAGCCCCTGGCGGATTTCCGACGCGGCGAGCGCCTCCACTGTGGCTTGGGTGGAAGGGTAATCCCGGTTGTAGACCTGATAGCCGGCACCGCGCAGGGAGTCTTCGATGCGCGACATGGCCCAGGCTGAACGACGCAACCCATGGAGCAACACCACGCAGTCCTCTTGCTCCTCGGCCTGATGCTGTCTTGGCACAACACCTGCAGCCTGAGCCACCTGTAGAGGCCACAGGCTGGCAACGACTACCGACAGAACAAGGGAAAACCAGGAAAACAGGGTTGGGCTGGGCATGCGCACCTCCGGATCACGAAGGGCCATGGCCCTGCTTGATGGGGCAGACAATGCTGTCTGCCTTGCAAGCATTAGTGGCAAAAGGGAGAGATTCAATCCCCCGCCGGGATCAGCGGCGGCAAAATCAGGCCGAAACGCCCGACACACGCATCCCGTCACACAGGCAAGGGCGCTTTCGGTTGAGCCGCGTTACCACTCCTCCAGATACCCCACACAGTGTTCCAGCAGCTCACTGACGCGGGTGATGGCCTGTGCCAGCCGCTCCAGGTCACCCTCCGCAAGAGGCGCGTAGCGATCTTCGGCCATCAGGTTAAGCGCATTGGCCTCGCTGGGAGGCGTTGGCCGACGAGCCAGCCCCGATGCGCCCATGGCCGTTTGCATCTCGCCATCCAGCCAGGCCACCAGATCGCCCCGGTCCTTGCGAGCCTGGGCAATGACGGCCAGTTCCGGAGCCTCTACCCCCGCTGACGCGAATGCCCGCTCAAGGGCACCCAGGCTGAACAGGGTATCCGCACCGGGCACCTGGTAGGTCTTGGCGGACTGCCGCAGCAGCCCCACCAGAGAAGAATACACATGGAATACCACTGCACCACGTAGCGCCAAACGCACGGTGGGCACTGCCTCGGCCTGCTCACCGGTCAGCTGGCGGAGCATGGCCTGGGCAAAGTAAACCCGCTCTCGCAGGCCACTGACAGCATTATCACGAACCATTCGGGACATAACAAAATCCTTGAAAGAAGCTGCAAGCGACAAGCCTCAAGCTGCAAGGCGCGGGAAAGGCTATCGCAGGGGGGATAAACCGTGCCCGCGTTTCCACCTTGTCGCAGCGCGTAGCACAGTGCATTCAAGATAAGAAACGCGAGCCTCGCGTTGTAGCTTGCAGCTTGTAGCTTGTGTCTTTACTTCTTGGCGGCGGCCTTTTTCCTGGCCGGGGCCTTCTTCTTCGCTGCCGCTTTTTTCTTGGCAGGGGCTTTCTTCTTGGTCTGCTCTTCTACCCACTTGCCGTCACGGTAGAAGGCCATCCAACCGGTCGCCTTGCCGTCGATCTCGCTCATGACATACTGCTCTTTCGCCTTGCGGCTATAGCGCAGCACCCCGGGGTTGCCGTCTGGGTCTTTCGCAGGGGCCTCAGCCAGATACTTGTGCTTGGGATCCAGCTGTTCCGCCACGCTCTGGATTTCTGCAATCAGCGGCGGGCGGGTTTCACGGTTTTTCGGGAACTTGCTGGCCGCCAAGAACAATCCGGACGCACCATCACGCAGCAGGTAATGATCATCTTCGTACTTCTCGCACTGAAGATGCGGCATGGGGATCGGGTCCGCCCGTGGCGGTGCCGGCTCACCATTCTTGAGCAGCTTGCGGGTATTACCGCAATCGTCGTTGGTGCACTTGAAGAACTTGCCAAACCGCCCGGTGCGCAGCTGCATCTCGCTGCTGCACTTTTCACATTCCAGTGTCGGACCATCGTAGCCCTTGATACGGAATTCACCCTGCTCGACAACATAGCCATCACAGTCCGGGTTATTACCGCAGACATGCAGCTTGCGCTTTTCGTCGATCAAGTAGTTTTCCATGGCGGTGCTGCATTTGGGGCAACGCTTCTTGTTACGCAGCTCCTTGGCTTCCGCCTCTTCGTCATCGGCATTCACGGCCACTGCTTCTTCACCAGGCAGCAGGTTCAGCGTAGCCGTGCAACGCTCCTTGGGCGGCAGGCTATAGCCTGAGCATCCCAGGAACACCCCGGTGGAACCGGTGCGAATCTGCATGGGCCGGCCACAGGTGGGGCAATCGATATCGGTATCAGTCGGCAGGTTGGCACGCATACCGCCTACTGCCTGCTTGCCGGACCCTTCGCCCTGGGCGGATTCGAGTTTGGCGACAAAATCCCGGTAAAACTCGTCGAGAACGTCTTTCCAGTGACGGCCACCGTCGGCGATCTCGTCAAGGATCTCTTCCATACCAGCGGTGAAACCGTAATCCATCAGGTTGGGGAAGTTTTCCACCAGACGGTCAGTAACGATGTCACCCATTTTCTCGGCATAGAAACGGCGGTTGTCCTGACGCACATAGCCACGATCCTGAATCGTGGAGATGATCGCCGCATAGGTAGACGGACGACCAATCCCGCGCTTCTCCAGCTCTTTCACCAGGCTCGCTTCGGTAAAGCGTGCCGGCGGCTTGGTGAAATGCTGCTCGGCCTCAACGCTATCAATGGCCAGGGTATCGCCCTCACCCACATCCGGCAGCAGGGTATCTTCCTGGCCCTTGCGGGAAGCCGGCGGCTGGATACGGGTCCAGCCGTCGAATTTCATGATCCGCCCCTTGGCCTTCAGCTCGTAACCCTTGGCGGTTGCGGTCAGGGTGGTGCTCAGATATTCCGCCGGGGGCATCTGGCAGGCGATGAACTGGCGGCGAATCAGCTCGTAAAGGCGCTGTGCGTCACGCTCCATATCCTTGAGGTGCTCGGAGCGACGGTTCACATCGGAAGGACGAATCGCTTCGTGGGCTTCCTGGGCGCCTTCCTTGCTGGAATAGGACAGCGGTTTTTCCGGCAGGTACTTGTCACCCAGGTTTTCACCGATCCACTCACGGCAGGCCGTAACGGCATCTGCACTCAGGTTGGTAGAGTCGGTACGCATATAGGTAATGTGGCCCGCTTCGTAGAGCCGCTGAGCCAGCATCATGGTCTTCTTCACGCCGAAGTTAAGGCGAGTGCTGGCGGCCTGTTGCAGGGTCGAGGTGATGAACGGCGCAGAAGGCCGGGACTTGGTGGGACGTTGCTCACGCTGAGTAATCGTCAGCTTGCCCGCCTCCGCCAGGGCCTGGCGATGGGCATGCGCATCGTCACCATTATTGGGTCGGAAATTCTCCCCCTGGTGCTTGGCTACCTGCAGGCGCAGGGCTTCGCCATCACCGGTATGGGTATCGCTGTACATCTCCCAGAACTCTTCCGGGATAAAAGCGCGAATTTCCCGCTCACGCTCAACCACCAGCTCCACTGCCACAGACTGAACCCGACCGGCAGACAGGCCGCGGGCAATTTTTTCCCACAACAACGGGGAAATCATGAAGCCGACGACCCGGTCCAGGAAACGGCGAGCCTGCTGGGCCTCGACGCGGTGCAAATCGAGCTTGCCGGGCTCCTCAAACGCCGCCTGAATGGCTTTCTTGGTAATCTCGTTGAATACCACCCGGTCAAAACGGCTGTCGTCGCCACCGATCACTTCCCGCAGGTGCCAGGCAATGGCCTCCCCTTCGCGGTCCAAATCCGTTGCCAGATAGATACGGTCAGCCTTGGCCGCCAGACGCTTGAGCTCATCGACCACTTTGTCTTTGCCGGGCAGGATCTCGTAATGGGCATCCCAGCCTTTTTCCGGATCGATACCCATGCGGTTGACCAGCTGCGCCTTGGCCTTCTTCTTTTTATAGGCTTCGCGTTCGTCCTTGGGCAACGAGCGTGTGTAGGCAGCCTCTTTGGCGCGTTCCTGAGGGGTACTCTTTTTGGAGCCACCGCTAACCGGCAAATCCCTCACGTGCCCCACACTGGACTTCACGATGAAGTCATCGCCCAGGTAACGATTAATGGTCTTGGCCTTGGCAGGCGACTCCACAATGACTAGCGATTTTCCCATTCTCAGGTACTCAACATCCGATCTAAGGCTTGCGATGGGCGCTATTTAGACAGCGCCGGTATAGGCGGGTCAAGCAACATGTGCCCCCCGGATCCTTTTTTAGTAGTAGTACAAGCAGAGGTGGAAGAGCAACCCTGTACTGTGAATTACCCCGCTGGCAACCACTGCAAGGCGAGTTATACTGCCGGGAAAGACGGCTTTCATGGAGAGAATCGTGCCTACGCCCTATCGCAAGATCCTGGTTGCCATCGACGGCAGCGATGAATCCGCACAGATGCTATCCCGTGCCGCTGGCGTCCTGTCTGGCAACGAAGGAGAGCTTCACCTCATCCATGTGATCGAACCGCTGGCGCTGGCCTACGGCGCCGATGTCCCCATGGATGTCACTGACCTGCAGACCGGGCTGATGGAACAGGCCCGGGAAATGGCCAGGCGCTATGCCCAGCGTTACCAGATTCCCGATGGCAACGTGCACGTAGAGCTGGGTTCTATCGAGAAGACCATCCTCGACAAGGCCGACAAGCTGGAGGCCGACCTGATTGCTGTCGGCAGCCACACGCGCAGTGGTCTGGCGTTGCTACTGGGGTCCACGGCTCGCGGGCTGGTCCCCGGTGCCCATTGTGATGTTCTGGCAGTGAAGGTCGACCAGAATGGCAAGGGCTAGGGAACCTCTGAATAACGCCTTGCGTGCTTAGGTCAGCTGGATCGTGCCGGTATTGGCCTGACTTTCCTCGTTCCAGCGGCACAACAGCTCTGCCAGGCTCTGGGCCTGTTCGCGCAGGGCATCCAGTTCTTCTGCACTGCCTTTCTCACCGTGAAAAACGGGCAACTTGCGCATGGACTGCACCAGTTCGTGAGTTGGGGATTGCATACGCTTGACCTCCAGGGTCCAGCGTATGTGGTGCACAATCATATGAAAAAAGGCCAAACGGGTCGCCAGGGAATACGGGGTGTCATCCTCATTGAAGGCATTGAAATCCAGACTCGCCAGCACCGCTTCACGGGCATTGTCCGCGACCCTAATCGTGGCGCTGCGCGGGGTGCCGAGCAGCATGGACAAGGTGCCGAACACCTCACCGGGAGACACGTAATAGAGTGGAGCCTCACTGCCCTGCTCTGCGCACACTTCCAACTGACCACGCAACAGGAAATACAGCGTGGAATCCACGTCACCGGCACGAATTACCGTGTCGCCGGAACCCGCTACCCATAACCGGGTGTTCTGTTCAATCTGGGCAAACTGTGCCTGATCGTCCCTGGCAATTTCATTGAAAAACGGGACCCCGGAAAGTAACTGCCGAACCCGCTGCTGGCCGAAATCGTTATTGTTGGCCTGCTCCATCTACCTTCCCCGTTTAGCCTGACCCATGCCATTGATGGATATGAAAACCCAATGCTAGTGCCCACGACCAGACAGGGCAACGGCAGGAATGACAAATCCGTGCGCCTTACTGGTCAGGGGAAACTGGACAAATAACACTGTTCATATTGTCAGTGCTCGTGCTAGGATCAAAATCAATGGCCCCAATGTCGCCTTTGGCTGACAGAGGCAATCAGGAAATGCGCACACGGGAAGGCGCCATTTCTGACGACCACACGGAGAAGGTTATGAGCAGCAAACTGACTGAACGCCAGCAACAGGTTCTGGATTGCATTCGTGAGTGCCTGGCCGACACAGGCATGGCGCCAACCCGCGCCGAGATCGCAGATATCATGGGCTTCCAGTCCAAGAATGCGGCGTCTGACCATCTCCGTGCGCTGGAACGCAAGGGCTATATCAAGCTCCATAGCGACCGCTCCCGCGGTATCCAGCTGCTCGATAACGCCTACTGGTCAGAAGAAGAATTGCCCATCGTCGGCAAGGTGGCGGCCGGTGTACCCATTGAAGCCATTGAAAACGTGGAGCGAACCGTTCCCGTCCCCCAGGGGTTGTTCAAGCAGCGCCCAACCTACCTGTTGAAGGTTCAGGGCGACAGCATGATTGATGCCGGTATCTTTGATGGCGATCTTATCGCCGTGCGCAAATCGAATGTGGCCCGCAACGGCGAGATCGTTGTCGCCAGAATTGACGAAGAAGTCACAGTCAAGACATTAAAACTGAACAAGTCCAGTGCTACCCTGCTACCGGCGAATGAGGCCTATGAGCCCATCAAGGTGCCAGCCGACCAGCTGGTTATCGAAGGTATTTTTGTGGGGTTGATCCGTGATCCGAATTCTTATTAGTGCCCTTGTTCTGGTACTGAGTAGCAGTGTCATGTCAGACGATAATAACTTGCTCGCGCCCTGCCCGAATTCCCCCAACTGTGTGTCCAGCCTGAGCGGCAGCAAGGACCACTGGGTTCCCCCTCTGGAGGTATCGGACAACCGTGACACCAGTCTCCAGCGTCTCCAGACCGTATTGGATGCCCAGCCCCGTGTGGAATATGACGTGGTCGGCCAGTCGCGCATTCAGGCTCGCTTCAAGAGCCTGGTACTTCGCTTTACGGACGACGTCACATTTTACGTACGCGAAAATGGCGTCGTAGAGGTCCGCTCTGCGTCCCGTGTCGGTTACTGGGATTTAGGTGCCAACCGCCGTCGGGTAGAATCCCTGCGCAGCAAACTGGCAGAACTGAAATCCAATGACACAACCGCACAACACACTCCCCGAAGCGCCCATCCTCTGGGCTGATATCGGCGTCAACCTGACGGACAAGCAGTTCCGTGAGGACCGCAATGACGTTATCGACCGTGCTCGCGCTGCCGGGGTGACCTGGCAGCTGATCACCGGCACCAGCCTCGACGAATCCCGGCAGGCCGTCACTCTGGCATCACAGCACGACGACCTGTTCGCGACAGCGGGCCTTCACCCACACAGTGCACGCTTTTATTCGCCGGAAATGGAAAAAGAACTGCGTGAGTTGCTCAAGTCGCCAGAGGTCCGCGCGGCAGGAGAAATGGGCCTGGACTTCAATCGGGACTTTTCCCCCCGCCCGGATCAGGAAAGGGCGTTCGAAGCACAATTAGCCCTGGCGGCTGAAGCCGGGCTGCCTGTTTTTCTGCATGAGCGCGATGCCCATGACCGCTTTCTGCCGATCCTCAAGGCCTGGCGTGACCAACTGAAAGGGGCCGTTGTGCATTGCTTTACGGGCTCGAAACGGGCGCTGTTCGACTATCTGGATCTGGATTGCCACATCGGTATCACCGGTTGGGTGTGCGATGAACGCCGTGGCAAGGAGCTCGCCACTCTGGTGCCCAATATTCCGGACAATCGCCTGCTGCTGGAGACCGACGCGCCCTATCTGATCCCCCGTGACCTCCCTGAGCCGCCCGTGCAAAAACGCCGCAATGAGCCGTGCCTGTTACCGTGGATTGGCCAACGTGTTGCTACACTTCGAGAACAGGAAGTGACGGCTCTCGCAGCCATCACCTCAGACAACGCCGCAACGCTTTTCTCCGGGCGTTGACACACAACCCAAACCCACTCACAACACGTGTGTATCCTGAGAGATACCATGGTGACCCTGCATGGGATTCTGCCCACCACAGCCGGCTGGACAGCAGAGTGAGAGCAGTCGTCCGCCCGCGATGCCCCTCACCCGGCCGTTCATTCGCGGTGGAACCATCGCTCCCACAATTCCGGTGCCCCCTTGTGGGATATTGCCTGCAAGCGATTCAGCCCTGAAGAAACGCCTGGACTTCGAGCAGCCCGAAGGGCCAGGCAAGCTCCTTACCTTCGCGAGACAATACCGGGATTCGCTCGCCGTATCGTGCAATCAGGGCATCATCCTCCGCCACATCCACTGCCGTGATTTCCTGAGAGGGATTCACCATCAATAGCAGCTCGCGCGCCTGATCACACAGGTGACAACCCACTGTGGTGTAGAGCACAACCATTAGCCCTCCTCCACATGCCGTATAGCATAGAGCACGTGAACCTTGTCGTTGCGACGGAAGTCCTCGGGAATACTCCAGCGAGTCAGATCTTCCACGTCATACCACTTGCGAATGGATTCATCGAGTTGGAAGCGACGGTAGTTGCACGAAAAGTAGAGCACCCCTCCCCGCTCCAGCCGCTTCATGATTTTGCGGATCAGATCACCATGATGTTCTTCCACCACGAAGTCACTGCGGGACTTGTTATTGGAAAAGGTCGGCGGATCGCAAAACACGATGTCGAACTGCTCACGGCACTCATCCAGCCAGCGCATGGTGTCAGAACGTTCCATCGCATGCTGATCCGTTGAAAAGCCATTCAGCGCAAGGTTACTGGCCGCCCATTCGAGGTACTTTTTGGATGCATCGACCGTCACTGTACGCTTGGCTCCGCCCACAGCGGCATGCACAGTAGCAGAACCGGTGTAAGCGAACAGATTGAGAAAGCGCTTGCCCGAGGCTTCCTCGGCGATTCGCAACCGCACCGGTCGATGATCCAGGAACAGGCCGGTATCCAGATAGTCCTGCAGGTTGACCAGCAATTGGGCCTGCCCTTCCCGCACTGGCCGGTAGTGACCTTGCCCATCCAGTTTCTGGTATTGCTGCTTGCCCTTCTGCCGTTCACGAGTGCGAAGATGCACCTGCTCACGGTGCACCCCCAGTGCGGCCCTCACGGCGGTCACGGCCAAGTCGCGTCGGACTTTCGCCTTTTCCGGATCGACGGTTTTCGGTGCCTTGAATTCCTGTACCAGCACCTGGTCGCCATAGATGTCCACCGCCACATTGAACTCGGGCAGATCACGGTCATAAAGGCGATAACACTGGATATCTTCGCGCTCCAGCCAGCGCCGCAGATGCTTGCCATTCTTGCGCAAACGATTGAGGAGCGGCTTGGCGTCTTCGGGAACGTCAAAGGCCGATTCATCGGCCACCCTGACCACCACCGGCGCAGCCAGTGAACGCGGCAGATAACGGCGGATAAAGTTGTTGAAGGGGCCATTCTTCAGGCGCCACTGGGTATCCAGCGTCATCCCGGTCCGGTCCATCACCTGCGCATCTGCCCCCAGTAAAATGGCGGTCCATTGCGGTGCCAGCACAGACAAGGTGCGCCCCAGACCCAGATGCAGCCATCCTGCCTGTTCCTGCTCGTCCAGGCGCTCGCCCCAGGGCGGGTTGGTGAGCAAGATCCCCTGTTCGGCAAAATCACGCTGGCGCAGGGCGCCCAGCTCACGGCGCTCAAAGTGAATGGCCGCTCGAACCCCTGCCCGCTCCGCGTTTTGCTGGGCAAGTTGTATCGCCTTCAAATCGGCATCAAACCCTTTCAGCGACAGCGTAGGCACAGGCCGCTCAGCAGAGTTCGATGCCTCGGCCATGGCGGCTTCCCACAACTGCCGGCGACAACCCCGCCAATGTTGAAAACCATAATGGCGACGGTTGGCACCTGCCGCCCGCCCAGCTGCCATCAAGGCCGCCTCGATCAACAAGGTGCCTGAGCCACAAAAAGGGTCCAGCAGTGCGTCTGGCCGGTCTTTGCTGGCCCACCCTGCGGCCCATAGCATGGCCGCTGCCAGCGTCTCGCGCAGTGGCGCCCGACCACCGGCCAGGCGATAACCCCTCCGGTGCAACGGCTCTCCCGCCAGATCAAGCCAAAGGTGCGCTTCGTTCTGGTCTAACCGGGCCCTTACGCAACAGCTGCCACGGGGGTCACGGGAAATGGGGAAGGCATCACCCAGCGCCTGAATAAACCGCTTGGCGCTGATACGGTTATCGCCACGCACACCGAGACCATGCTCCACATGCACGTGCAACGGCGCATCATTGCCCACCAGCGCACGCCAGTCCTGGCTGGCCGCCAACTTTTCCGGGGCAATATCCGGGGTCAGTTGCAGGGTTGCCAGGGGCAATAACACCCGCTCAGCCAGCCGCGACCACAGGCACACCGTCAAGGCATCGGCACTGCCTCCACTGAACACCACATGCGCCTTGCCCGTCTCTGTTACCGGCATTCCCAGGTGGCTCAGTTCTTCGGCCAGCAACGGGGCCAACCCGGGCATGCTGGTAGCGACAAATTCCATTATCTATTCCTCATAAGTGACTGTTTTATGCACAGGAAGAATTTTTATCCATTCAATTTCAACCAGTTACACAAACTGTCATCGTGCTGTCCTTTATACGTCATATGCTTAAAGGACGGCCAGCATATTGCTACTTGGTATTCGACACACCCTGGTGCCTTTCCCATACTGAATGTGTCGACCCTGAAGATGAAGCCATTCATTACACGGGCATCGCTTTTGCCCGGGGGTCATTCTTGTGTACCGCTGTCTGTGAAAGGGAAAGCGTCTATGAAGCGACAAAAACGAAACAGAGACGACCGCGCCTATAGCCGGGGATACAACGCCGGCCTCGATGGAAAATCCCGTGAAGATTGCCCCTTCGGTTCGTTAACCGCACGAACTAACTGGATGGGGGGCTGGCGTGAAGGCCGCACCCACTTCGCACAGGGTATGCTGGGTGTTGCCAGCATCCAGAATCTGAAAAACATCGGATAATCTCCTCAGTTCCTCATCGCGCCGACGCGTTCGCGCGCCGACCCACAGGGCCCCACCAGGGCCCTTTTTAATGCTTCATCGCGGGTTTCCGGGAAAAGCCCGATTTAATCCCCTCCCTTTCCGTAGGAGCGTCGCTGGCGGCGCGATAACCCACGTCGTTAAAGACTGATTTACCACAGAGGACACAGGATTCACTGAGAAAGACGGTTTTCCTCTGTGACCCCTGTGTCCTCTGTGGTGAAAGTGCTTTGATCCTGGTCTGGGATCGCGCCGCGAGCGGCGCTCCTACGGAAAGACGATTCCCGATAATCCGCGATGAACCTTTTTAATGCGAGTCAAAAAGGGAAAAAGCTATTTCCAGGCCCTGGCGATATCACCGACCAAACCGGGGCCCTGGTAAATCAATCCGCTGTAGACCTGCACCAACTCAGCGCCCAGTCGCTGTTTCTCCAGCGCATCCGCCGCACTATTGATCCCGCCCACACCGATAATCGGGATTCTTCCTCTAAGCACCGTACTCATGGTCGCCAGTGCCTGATTGGCAATCGGGGTCAGCGGTGCACCGCTCAAGCCCCCCTGTTCTTCGGCATTGGCCAGGCCTTTGACGCCCTCACGGGACAGGGTGGTATTACCCACACAAACACCGTCAATACCGTGCGCGACAAAAGCCTCAGCCATGGCATGCAGCTCTTCTTCAGTATTATCCGGGGCAATCTTGATCACCAGCGGAACCCGGCGTCGGTGCTGCTGGTCCAGGCGGGTTTGTGCCTCACGGAGCGTGCCCAGCAATTTATCCAGCGCTTCACCGTGCTGAAGCTCGCGAAGCCCGGGGGTATTGGGGGAAGACACATTGACCACCAGATAGGTTGCATAGGCATGTACCTTTTGCTGACAGGCAAGGTAATCCTGCACCGCATCTTCCACCGGGGTGTCTTTGTTCTTGCCGATGTTGATCCCCAGCACCCCTTTGTAACGGCTGCTTTTTACGGCACCGACCAGATAATCCACGCCCAGATTATTGAAACCCATCCGATTGATGACGCCGCCCGCTTCAGGCACCCGAAACAGGCGTGGCTTCGGGTTCCCCGGCTGAGGTCTCGGGGTGATGGTGCCGACCTCAATGAAGCCAAAGCCCAGATCGGCCAAGCCGTCGATACAGTCACCGTTCTTGTCCAGACCCGCTGCGAGCCCAACCGGGTTGGGGAACTCAATGCCCATGACCTGACGGGGACGATGGGGTACAGCACCCGGCCACAACTTGCCCGCACGTTTGCGCAACATGGCCAGGGTGAGCTCATGGGAATGTTCAGCGGACAGGGAAAATAGCAACGGTCTGGCGAGGGAATACAACATCGATGGGCCCGAATCAGTGAAAACCGCCGGCATTATAGCCAACGGCTGTGGTGACTACGATGCTTTGTGTCGGACAGCAGCCTCGTCATCCGCTGAAGCCCCGATCCACGGCGTGTCCTCCACAGAGGCCACGGAGCTTTCTCAGTATCCTCTGGACCCTCTGTGAAAAATCATTCTTTTCCTCGTCGGCTGATCAGCGCATGGAAAGTGCGACCCAGAGGGTGAGCGCAGCCAGTCACCGACGCTCTTACGGGATGGTCTCTGTTGTGAGCCATTCCCTCAAATACGCGTCGACCACAAAAAAGGCCCGGCATAGCCGGGCCAATAACAACTAACGAAACCAGCGCGTCAGTTAGCCGCGTTGACGGGCTCGCGCTGCATTCGGCTTGAGCAGGAAACGGCCCAGCGCCGGCAGCAGCCACAGGGCGCCGATCATGTTCCACAAGAACATGAAGGTCAGCAGGATCCCCATGTCAGCCTGGAACTTGATGGAGCTGAACACCCAGAAAATCACACCCACGGCCAAGGTAATACCGGTGAAGGCAACCGCTTTACCCGTGGTTTTGAGGGTTTCCTTATAGGCGTCTTCCAGATCCATACCCTGTTTCAGGTATTCCGAAAGCTTGCTGTAAATGTAGATGCCGTAGTCCACCCCGATCCCCACACCCAGTGCGATGACCGGCAAGGTCGCCACTTTTACACCAATACCCAGCTGGGCCATCAGTGCCTGACAGAGAATGGAGGTCAGCCCCAGCGGCACGATGATACAGATCACCGCACGAATGGAGCGGAAGGCAATCAGCACCAGCACCGAAACGACCGCATAGACCAGCGCCAGCATCGGGTACTGGCTGGCTTCGATGGTCTGGTTGGTGGCCGCTTCCACACCCGCATTACCGGAAGCCAGCTTGAACTCCACCACGTCCGCGTTGTTACGGGTTTCGGCGAAATCAGCCACCGCCTTGGTCACACGATCCAGCGTTTCCGCCTTGTGGTCATCCAGGAACACATACACCGGAGTCAACGAGCAATCCAGGTTGTACAGGCTGTCTGGCATGAAGCTCATGACATTGTTCAGGGCGTACTGGTCACGGGAGATGGTTGCCCACTTCATGGAACCTTCGTTCATGTTGGTGGCAATCATCTTGGTGGCAGAGGAAATCGTGGTGACGTCCTGCACCCCTTCCACGTTCTGCAGTGTCCAGGCCATGTCATCAATCGCCTGCATCGCCTGATAAGTGTTACAGGACTCCACCGGGGTCTTGCCCATCACGACCAGCACGTCGGCACTGACCGAGTAGTTGGACACCAGGAAGTTCACGTCATGGTTATAACGGTACCGATCCTTGGGCTCATAACCGCGCGGGCAATCCATTTCCTCACAGGGGTCCGGCCACAATTCAGGCGCGCCCTTGTCCAGGTCCCCGATTTTCAGATCCTGACTCAGGTAGATCCCACCGGCATAACCCACAACGGCAACCAGAATGGACAGTGCAGCCAGCGGTGTGCGGGTGAAACGCGAGAACAGGGCTGCCAGCGGATGATCTTTCTTCTCCCCTGCCTGAATCTTGCGTACCGAGGCATTGCTTACGCCTAGGTAGGACAGGAACATCGGCACAATCACCAGGTTGGTGATAATAATCACCGCCACGCCGATACTGGCCGCCATGGCCAATTCACGGATCACCCCGATATCGATCATGTACAGGGTCAGGAAACCGATGGCATCCGACACCAGCGCCACCATGCCCGGCACACACAGCGCCTGGAAGGTGGAACGCGACGCATCCAGCGACGACATGCCGGAGGCAGCATAGTTGGCCAGGGTATTGACGATCTGCACACCGTGAGACACCGCAATGGCGAAGACCAGGAAAGGCACCAGCATCGAGTACGGGTCAATGGTGAAGCCCAGACTGCTGACAATGCCCAGCTGCCAGATCACCGCCACGAAGGAGCACAGCGTGACCGTCAACGCACTGCGCAGGCAGCGGGTATCAATCAACAGCAGTACGGCAATGAGGGCCAAGGTCAGGAAGAAGAACATGGCCACTTCCTGGGCTGCGGACATCACATCCCCCGCCTTCTTGGCCAGCCCGACAATATGGATGCGGATGTTCGGGTACTTTTCCTGGTAGCTGCTGCGGATCTCTTCCAGATTCGCAGACAGGGCAGGAATATCGACGCCACCCTCTCCCAATGCATCCAGCAGGTGTGCATGGACCACACTCGACTGGAAGTTATCCGCCACCAGTCGGCCCACTTGCCCGGAGCGCAGCACATTGGTACGCAATTGCTCCAGAGAATTTTCAGAGCCGTCATAGCCAGCGGGAATCACTTCCCCGCCCTGGAAGCCCTGCTCCGTCACCTCGTTCCAGCGGACATTGCTGGTCCACAGGGAGCTGATCTTGCTGGGATCCACACCGTCAAGCGCAAACACCGCATCGGTGATTTCCTTGAGGGCAGCCATGTAGTCTTCATTGAAAAGATCATCGCCTTGGGTTTCCGCCACAATCAGGCGGACATCGTTACCCAGGCTGAGATCATTCTTGTGTTCAAAGTAGTTCTGGATATACGGGTGGTCCAGCGGGACCATTTTGCTGATATCCGTATTCAGCTGAATCTTGCTTGCCTGAAAACCCAACACGACAGTGGCGGCAATAAAAAGCAGCAATACGAGCGGGCGGATCTTGAACAAACCGCCAGCGATGGATTGAGAAATTCGACCTGACATTGCTGAGCCCCTTATTTCACGTCGTCAATCACACGCAGACCGCCTTGCCCGGCGATCAGGATGCCACCGTTTTCACGGGGCAGCACTGCGGAGATGGATTCACGGTTCGGCAAGAACCGCAAGGAGAAAGACTGGCCACCATCGTGACTGGTCAGAATGCCACCAGCATTCGTCACCAGCACCACGGTACCGTCATCCAGAACGGCGCCATCATTGACGCCCCGGCTCAGTTTTGTCGGCACTTTCTTCCAGCTGACGCCATGGTTGGCAGACAACCAGACATTGCCTTGCAGGCCATACACCAGCACCTGGTAATCGGAAATCGCCGTCGCACCAAACAAGGTGCCATCGTACGGGCTATCAAGCTGTTTCCAGCTTGCTCCCTTGTCGGTGGAGCGGAAGATCACCCCTTTTTCGCCGACAACATAACGGTCAGCGCTTTTCGGTGCGCCAGACATGGCGTAGAGGTGCCAGCCGTCGCTGTTTTTCATGCGATCAGGCTGCTTGTTCCAGGTTGCACCACCATCAGTGGTTTCCAGGTAGTAGCCGTAGCCACCCACCGCCACTGCCTTGTCCTTGCTTTCGCAATGCACATCCAGCAGCGGCGCGCCGGAGGTATCTACCGGTGCCGCAGCGGTTTCTGCATACGGATCGTCACTGTAGAGGTCATCACCGTAGTCTTCATCGCCATAAGGATCACCATAGATATCATCCATGGAAAGATCGTCCAGCGACTCGTCTTCGGCCTCCGCGGCATCATCACCGCCAAGAGGATCACTGTATTGCAGGGTCCAGGTCTCACCGCCGTCATCAGAGCCCAGCACCACCGCATCGTGTCCCACTGCCCAGCCATGGCGGGCATCGGCAAAGCAGACGGCAGTGAGCAAAACTTCTGACGGGGTAACCGCCGGTTTCCAGTGCCCACCCTGATCATCGGAGAACAGGATCTTGCCGCGATCCCCCACGGCAACAATCCGCCCGCCCGCATCGGCCAGATCCAGATAGGCATTGGCGGACACCAGAGGAGCATCATTATCGATATAGGGTGCCGCCTGCAGAGGCGCAGACAGCATGGCACTGACGGCCATAACGAGTATTTTTTTCATTGTCCCATCTCTTCCCGATGGCTCCCTGATGAGGAGCCGAGAACAAAACGACCGGGGTAGTACCCCGGTCGCCTTGTGGTTGCCACCGTCAGACCGGCAGCTTGTTTTTTTGATTAGCCACGACCGCGACGACGCAGGGCTGCCGGATGGAAGTAACGGTCATCCGGTACCGGCTGGCTGTAGTCGAGGATGGAAGGCTCTTCGTTATCCAGGAACTGCACGTGGTAACGCTGGGCGCGCAGATCATGGAACGTATCAAGAGCGGTCCACTGGCTGGGGACTTCGTAGTAGTTCTTGATGTAGGCCAGGCTGACACGCCACAGCTCGCCACGACGGTCGTACTGGTCGATGGCGGCGATCTGCCAGGAATCTTCATCAATGTAGAAACGACGCTTGGTGTAGATATGGCGCTCACCGTCTTTCAGGTTGGCTTCCACTACCCACACACGGTGAAGTTCCCAACGCTGGTAGTCGGGGTTGATGTGACCTTTCTGCAGCAGGGTCTCATACTTCACGTCCGGGCTGTCCAGCTTGTAATTGTTGTAGGGGATAAACATTTCCACCGGCTTGTCATGCACCAGCTTCCAGTTGTACTTGTCCGGGGCACCGTTATACATATCGGTGTCATCGGCAGTACGCAGGCCGTCAGAAGCCGCAATCGGGGTGTCATAAGCCAGGTTCGGTGCACGACGTACACGACGCTGACCCGCGTTATAACCCCACGCCTGACGTGGCATCTTCTGCTGATCCAGCATTTCGTGCACCAGCACCGCACCACCGGCCAGACGTGCTGGCGCCTTGGTGAAGGACAGGTAGTAGAAGATGATGTTATCAAGGCTGTCGAAGTTGTACTTCGGATCGTAATAGCGGAAATACACTTCCTGCTGAGAGGTGATCAGGGAGTATGCACCGTTACGCTGTACGGCGACTTCAGACGCACGGCGAACAATGTACAGACCACGCCAACGCAGGATGTGGTTCCAGATAGCCTGCAGCGCCTTGTCTTCATTGGAACCAGTCAGGATCGGGAACGGAATGCCGCCAAAGGCATTATCCACACCGGTTTTACCCAGCTTCGCCTTGGTCGCATTGCTCTTGGTGTTGTCGTATACCCACTGCGGAGCAGAAGTAGAACGGTGGCTTGGGTACACGTTCAATTTGAACGTGTCCGGGTAGGTTTTCAGCATCGCCTGAACGCCATCCGGCACTTTGTCAGCGTACTGGCCGACATTCTGCGCGGTAATGGTCAAAGCGATCTTGTCATTTTTGTACGGGTCGGGGTGATGCTGACCCGGACGGGTGTAGTCCTTGGGAATATCCTTGCGCTGAATACCCCCGGTCCAATCAGGAATACCCAGACCAGAGGATGTCGCCTTGCCGTTACCTTTCACCTGAGCGCCGAACGGCGTCAAGGTCGAAGTACCCAGCTTGGCAGCTTCAGATGCGGGAACGGCCGCCTGCACATTGGCCGCTACGCTCAGTGACAACGCCAGCGCGCTGCCCATTGCGGTCAATTTCTTCAACATGATTGCTCTCCGTAAAATCGGGCCGCACCCGCGGCCCGCAAAAAATTAGAAAGAGTACTTAACGGAAACCGAAGCATTGTTTCGGTCGGCCAGTTTGTTGGAATATTTGGCACCCCAGAAGCTGGTGCCGGACAGCGCCACTTCCAGGTTGTTCAAGTACACAAAATTCACACCCAGAGTCGCGGCCTTGCGACCTTCCATGAAGTTACCGCCAATCGGCGAGTTACCGTCCACGTCATGCGCAATACGGACGCTCGGGCTCATGGAAACGCCCGCGAAGACGTTGTTGTACTCCGCCTTCAGTACCGCACGGTAACCCCAGGAGGTATCGTCCAGGAAGTACTTGTCCGGGTCATCCGGGCTCAGAATCTGGGCTTCTGAGGTCATGATTGCTGCGGTGGAGTTGTACTCCAGATCCGGGTTCTCCAGACCGTCGATGTGCTCGACACCCAGCTCTAGCAAGGCAACAAGCCCATCAGTGCGCAGTGCAGGGCCGAAGTTGAAGATGCTGACCAGAGAGCCGTTGTAGCTATCTACTTCGTCATAGAAGTAATACATCTGCCCTTCCTGAACAGCGGTTCCGCCGTCCAGACAGCTGCCGCCCATTTCAGAACGCACACAGTGCTGGGTCAAATCGCCAACGGTCGGTGCCGGATTGGCAGAAGCACCTGCCAGGGCCGAAATCAGGTCATCACCAACCGCATTGATAATCGCACGATTCGGGCGATACGCGATTTCCCCTGCCAGCGACATGTTGCCAATGCTGGTGTTGAAGCTACCACCGATCATGTCCTGATCTTCAACATAGGCCATTTGATACTCGGTAGTATCAATGGTTTGCGCCATACCTGCCGGACCAGAAGTGTTGATCTGGTTGATACGGGAACCCACCACCGGAGTACGGGAATGGGTACGGGTGTAGTACAGGGCAAACTCGGTGCCGTTCAGCGCTTCCGCAAAGTAACGGTATGCCAGACCAAACTGGCCGCTGTCGCTGGCTTCACGGTCACGCATACGGTCAACCGTCACCTGGGTTGCCTCGTATTCGTAACCCGCACCATAAGCGGAGCCGGTGTACGCAGCGAATGCATTTTCCAGCCCAGGCACGCCAGCGCCCAACGCCACCACACGACCATCAACAATAACGTGATCGGCCCCTTTGCCGGGGAACGCATCATGGGTCGAGAAGTAGGTGCCTACCGGTGCATCTTCAGAGTTTTTCCACTCGAACTGGTAGAACGCTTCCACCGTGGCGTTGAACGTCAAACCGTAGGAGAAGTAGACGCTGTCCAGCGGCAGCAGGGCTTCCTTGATTTCGGAGCCTGGCAGGCGCAGAGCATTCAAGTCGAAATAGTTCGCCGTGTTCACCCCGTTGGTCATGAACAGGGCTTCACCCCAGTTGATAACCTGTTGGCCGATACGCACGTTCAGGGGACGCTCGAACAGGTCGAAGTTACCCCAGACGTAAGCATCCAGCAGGCGGGCACGCTGACCAGCATAACGTTCGGCATCGCTGGTGAAATCGTCTCCAATACCGTTGTTCGCGTAGTCAGAGTAGGTGGCGTAACGGGTAAAACCATTACCCGGCACATAAGGCGCAGAAGCATTCAGGATACCGCCATCATGACCACCGCCCATGATCTGTTGATCATAGAAAGCCGTGCCACGCAGGAACATGCCGTACTTGCCTTGCCAGCTCAGGTCCAGCTCAGGGGTAATCTTGTACACCAACGACGCCAGACCGGTATCGAAGTTGTTGTTGGCATCGTTCTTGTTGATCTGTGTCCCATAACCACTAACGGTCATGTCTACCACATCACCGGTGGCGGCCAGCATGCTGTCCTGGCCTTCGGTACGGAACAACGCACCGACAGACAGCGTTGTATCCAGTCGGCCTTGCCAGTCCGGGTTGTCGAATTGCAGTTGAACAGCAGAAGCGGGTGAGGTCAGACCACTGAGGGCGGTTACACTGGCCACAGCCAGCGCAAGCCTGGTCTTGCGCAGGGGGTTATTATTCATTCTAGCTACTCCGAGTCGCCATTACGGCTATTTATTGTTCTTGCGCGCTGCTGACTCTCCCATGATGCCCGCACCAGGTCCCATCATTCTTCCTGATACGGTTCAGCATCGCACTAATGCATAATTCTTACACATCACAGCTAAAAATGAATCCCCCCAGAAAGCTGATTTACGACCAACCAGTCACGGCTTAAAGCGGGAATTCATTAATAGGCAAACTTTAGCATTTCAAACAGTTAACACCCTGCCCAACACTTCCGACAGGTTGGGCGAGGCATCTGCCTGCACCGACTCCAACTCAGCCCGAAGCATCGCCTGAAGATTCGGCTTGAGACGGGGCAAGCGAGCCGCCGCATTGGCAATACGGGCAGCGATTTGTGGGTTCAGCGCATCCACCTTCGCCAACATCTCGGCAAACAGACGGTAGCCACTGCCATCCTCCGCATGGAAAGCCGACGGATTACTGCCGGCAAAGGCCCCCACCACGGATCGCACCCGGTTGGGTGTAGCCCAATCAAACGCAGGATGCTGCAACAGCCCGCGCACCCGCTCCACCTGATCTGTCCCGCCTGCCGAGGCCTGTACCGAGAACCACTGATCCATCACCAACGCCTCGTCTTTCCAGCGCTTTTCGAACTGGGCCAGCGCCTGCGCAGCCCCGGGCAATTGATAGTGCACCAGGGTTCGCAGCGCCCCCAGTTCTTCCGACATACACAGTGGCAGCTCGAACAACTCCACCGCAATGCGCTCTGCTTCCGGGTGATCGCCTGCCGCAAGATACTCCAGCGCCAGATTGCGTAGCTGGCGACGCCCCATGGCAACGCCATCCATTTGCAATTCGGTAGCGAGCAATGATTCGGACAGCTCCTGCCATTGCGACTGAAGCGCATGACCCAGCGCCCGCCTCAAGGACCGGTGCGCCACATGCACCCGCCCCGGATCCAGCGGTACATGACGATCCCCCAGGGCCACCTCTGACGGCAGAGCCAACAGCAGCGCAGCCTGGGCGGCATCTTCCCCGGCTCGCGCAATGACCTGGTCAAGCACTGCCGCCAACTGGTTCGCCTCCTGTTCGGCAGCTTGCTCAACATTTTCAGTGCCGCCCTCGCCCTTCACCAAGCGATCCAGCGCCGCAAAGTAGAGCTCCCGCGAGGCCGCCCATCGGCAATATCCATCACTGTCATGGGCCAACAAGTGCTCAAGCTGCCCGTCCCGATAATCATGCTGCAGCACCACTGGAGCCGAAAACCCTCGCAGCAAGGAAGGCGTAACCCCGGAGACGCCAGGAAAGACGAAACGCTGTTCCTGCTGGTCCACAATCAACACGGCTTCACGGCGGCCCTGCTCATCCAGTATGACCGGCTCACCGTCACGATCGAGCAGCGCTATTCTCACCGGAATCACCACTGGCAATTTCTCTGCCTGCCCCGGAGTCGGCGGTGTTTGTTGTCGGAAATTCAGGCTGTAGCCTTGCTCGTCCTGCGTCGCCGTCACCGACAAGATTGGTGTGCCTGCCTGGCTGTACCAGCGCTTGAACTGGCTCAGGTCCAGCCCTGACACTTCTTCCATGCAGGCGACAAAATCGTCACAGGTGACCGCCTGACCATCGAAGCGCTCAAAGTACAGATCCGTGGCCTTGCGAAACCCCTCCGCGCCAAGCAGGTGGTACTGCATGCGCACGATCTCGGCCCCTTTCTCATAAATCGTCAGGGTGTAGAAGTTATCAATTTTCTGATACTCGGAAGGCCGCACCGGGTGAGCCATAGGCCCCTGGTCTTCCGGAAATTGATGATTCACCAGAAAATCCACATCCTCGACACGCTTTACCGCCGCAGAGTTCATGTCCGCCGAGAATTCCTGATCACGGAATACGGTAAACCCTTCTTTCAGGCTCAGCTGAAACCAGTCCCGACAGGTCACCCGGTTACCGGACCAATTGTGGAAATATTCATGGGCAACCACCGATTCCACCCGCTGAAAGCCCGCATCGGTTGTGGTCGCCGGGTGCGCCAGGACACAGGAGGTATTGAAGATATTCAGCCCCTTGTTCTCCATGGCCCCCATATTGAAATGACTCACCGCTACGATCATGTAGATATCCAGATCGTATTCCCGACCATAGGTCTGCTCGTCCCAACGCATGGCCTGCTTCAGCGATTCCATGGCGTGATCCAGCTTGTCCAGGTCACGGTGCTCGGCGTACAAGCGCAATGCGACTTCACGACCAGACATGGTGGTGAAGGTATCTTCCAGACAGGCCAGGTCCCCTGCCACCAACGCAAACAGATAACAGGGTTTCGGGAACGGATCCTCCCAGGTCACCCAATGTCGCCCACCCTCTTCACCGCAGGCCACCGGATTGCCGTTGGAAAGCAACAGCGGGAAACGCGCCTTGTCTGCCCGAACGGTGGTGGTAAACCGGGACAACACGTCAGGGCGATCCGGGAAAAAGGTAATGTGACGGAATCCCTCAGCCTCACATTGCGTGCAATACATTCCCTTCGACAGGTACAACCCTTCCAGAGCGGTATTTTTTTCCGGCTCGATATCCACCACCGAGCTCAGCGTACAACGCTCAGGCAAGCCATCCACGGTGAGCAGGCCAGCCTCATAGCGGTAGTGAGCTTCACTCAGGGCAACACCATCCAGCGCCAACGATCGCAACAACAACCCTTCGCCATTGAAGGTCATACTGGTCACACCAGCAGCATCCGGATGCCGCTGCAGCACCAACTCACTGCTGACCGTCGTCACACCATCATGAATGTCTACGTCCAGCCGCACTTCATCGACCCGAAAAGCGGGCGGATGATACTCATCAAGACGGGTAGTTTTCACAGCAGAATGTGCTGTTTCCATCAGAAACTCCTGCGAGGGGGATGTCGCGGTATCTTACCGCGTCCCCAAAACAACAACACCCCGCCGGGGCGAGGTGTTGTTGGAACACGTCAGTCGAGGGCAAACTCAGGGAGCTGGCGCCTCCACATCTGCAGCAGCCTGACTGCCAACGGCAACCTGAGCACCATTGGACAACACAAAGCTCACCACCTGGGCCTGCAGTTCAGCTGTCACCTGCGGCGCACCACCAGAAGGCGTCAGCAGGGAAGCGTGGCCACCCGCTGTCATCTTCACGATACCAGGCGTCGAGGTAACGTTAGCCGCACCCGCACCCAGCTGGCTGGCACCCGCAAGGGAAGCGAGCCCCTCGGACCCCATCAGCGGCAGCGCAGCATCGCCATTCGGCACAACGGTATCACCATTGATTTGCTGCAGCAGAACCGGAACATCCAGGCTATCAAGCGTGCTGGCAAAGTTCACCGGATCGCCCGAAGCCATAGTGCTCTGGGCAACGTACAGGAACTTCTGGTAGTCCGCGCTGGTGGACTGGACACCGTTAGCCGCCAGACCCGCCTGAATACGCGGACCAAAGGTCGGCGATGTATTCAGCAGATGCGCCAACTGAGCCCCGCCAGAAGAACCCACAAAGCCCGCAATCGGGTTCAGGTTGCTACCAAAGCTTGCATCATTGCTCATGGCAATCTGGTTTACGGTACTGAACACGGAACCGACGATGGAGCCAAGTGACACACCCACAACCGTCACGTTATTGGTGTTCAGCGTACCGTTGCCGTCAATATCCAGGGCACTGATATCAGCCAGGCTGGCATTCAGATTAAGCAGGTCCATTACCGATTGACGCAGGTTGTCACGGGTATTGGCGAGGTCAGCCAGATTGATGAACCAGGCGCCAGAACCGTCCAGGGCGGTCGGGTTGGCAAAGTTCATTGCCGCCGGGTTCCCGCTCGCATCCTGAGTCACATTGAAGTGACGCTCATGCAGTGCATCCCCATACAGCGTCTGGAACGGAATCATCTGGCTGTTTTCCACGTTCAGGGCTGCAGCAAACGCACTGTTGGCCGGCACACCGTGAACAGGCAGATCGATGGCCACAGTGGCAACACACTTGGAGGCCAGGGTATGCCCCAGCGCCATCACCGAGGTCCGGTCGCTGGTGATGCCATGCACGTAAATCACCGTGGGGTAACCGGTGTTATCACGCACTTGAGCACAGCTCGCACCACCCAGCTCCGCTGGCGTCGCCGCCGGATTAGGCAACGTTACCTGCAGGGGCACAGTCTCATCGCCGGTCTTCGCGGCAAACGGATAGCGGTAGGTCACATTGTAGGTGCCATCCACATCCATCGGGGGAATACCATTACCAAGCTGGGAGCCCAGCACCTGGTCTGCACTCCAGTCAGTCTGCAGGTAGCTCAGATCAGCGGCAGAGGCCGGAGCCTTCTGGTAATAAGGCAGATCAATCGCACCGGTATAAAGCGTACCCACATCAGCCGCCAGAGCCCCTTGGGTCAGGGTACCAAAATCGATACCGGTGGCAGCGTTGACCGCCACGGTCCGGGCTTTAGGGGTACTTAGTAGAGGCTCAAGCGCTGCTGCGTTCGCGGCGGCGGTACTGGGGTCCGCACCTGCATCCACTTGTGATTGATAGATGGCAGCACGCGGGGCAGCCATGGCCACCAGCGGCGTCAGCGGATCGGTAGTGGTGAAGGTGTAGGAAATCACCACGGAATGCTTGGCTTCATCAGCATCCGTGTGCAGACCGGCGCCCATCAGCACCCCCGCCGCAATGGTTTCCCAGCCCTGCACCGCAGCCCGGACCGGAGCCAGGGAGTCTGGCAGTGCAGGCTCACTGGCGCCCATGATGCGGTAAGCGGCAGAACCCCCTACCTGCTCACCCGAGGTGTCCATCAAGCCTTCGGTCAGGAACACCAGGTACTTGGTTTTTGCCTTGAGCGGGGTCACCGGAGTAATGCGCAACACGTTATTGCTGCTACCGCCAACAGATTCCACGCTGGCAGTGAAGGCCGTAGTGGCCATCAAGCCGGTATCGACACCCACGACGTTTTCCGGGTTCAGGGCATCGCCATCACCACCGGATGTATCCAGCGGCACCAGGAAGATATTCGGCGCACAACCGGCACCCATGGCAGCCTGGATAGGCGTACACAGGCTGGCAGCGTCAATGCTGCCCTCAAACGCAATATCGAAATAGGCTGAAACGGAGAAGCCGTCCAGCTTGTTCACCGCTGCCTCAATCGCATTTTCGGGCACACCCACATTGGCCGTACCGTCGCTGGTTGCCGCAGCGGCAAAAATCAGGTCGGTATTGAGAGGCAGATCAGAGGTAATGGGATCAAAACGGGGATGCGTACCCAGGTAGGTCGCGCCTTCGCTTTGATCAGGAACTGTATCACTGCCGCCACCACAGGCGGCCAGAGCCATAGCGACTGCCGCAGGCAGTACTTTCTTGTAGATATGCATGGGTTCTCCCAAACCGATTGTTATCTAATTATTTTCTGCCGAAAAGCCGGCAAAGGCGGCTCATTCCACCGTCTCCCGAGGCCTGTTACTACGCTCACTTACTGAGAGCCACAGGACGCCGCATAGGAAGATTACAGTATGACTGGAGGCATACCAATGGGGAAAACACAGGAAACGCAGGAAAAAGAGACTGTTAGAAGCAAAAAAACGACGACCCGTCGGTCACGTGCATAATTATGCAAGCCTGCGATTTTCTATTGCAGGGTATCCGGACCTCTCAGCGTCACAGGCTGCTCCTCAGCCTTGCCTGAATCACTCTTGCAGGCCTGCTCCATATACCCCGTGCGCTGCTCTTCAGGCAGGTGTTTTGCCTCCCAGGTCAGCACGGCCTGCATACACATCTCGCGCTGCTCTTTTGAGAGCACGCGGCCATCAGGCCACTTGCCCAGCTCCACGGCGCGACGCATGTTGTCACAGATCTCTGGGGTCATGGTGGCAATCAGGTCTTCGAAGCTTTGATAACTCATGATGTGTTCCGGTTTCAAATGCATCATGGCGGAGATCGGCGCACGCCGATTTCTGCCCTACGACAGGCTTTTGCCCGTCTTTTGACTTTCGCTATTCACTGAAACTGCAGTTCAGTTGCTATCGCCAGGCCGGGTACTCCAGCCCAGTTTCGAGCGGCAAGCCTGATAGAAGTCGTGCCCCGGCGGATGGATGAGACGCAGCCGGTGGGGCTTCTTCTTGATGGCAATAATATCATCCACCTGCAGGCGAATCCCCTCTGTGCCGTCACAGCTGACAAGAGGACGTACTTTTTCAGTGGTGATGTGGATCTTGATCTCACTGTCCCCCGCCACCACCAATGGCCGGCTGGTGAGGGTATGCGGATTAAGGGGCACCAGCACCATGGCATCCAGCTTGGGGTGCATGATCGGCCCACCACCGGACAAGGCATAGGCTGTGGACCCCGTAGGCGTGGACACAATCAGGCCATCAGACCGCTGGGCGTAGACGAAATGGCCGTCAATCATGAGTTCGAAGTCGATCATGTGCACGCTGTCACCGGACAGCAACACCACATCATTAAGGGCCGCGCCCTCGCCGACCACGGTCTTGCCACGACGCACTTCAAGATCCAGCAGAAAGCGGCGCTCGGTGGTGTAATCCCCATCCAGCACCTGCCCTACCCGAGACTCAATCTCGGAAGGAAGGATATCGGTCAGAAAGCCCAGGTGCCCGCGGTTAACCCCCAGCACCGGCACATCGAAACGTGCCAAAGTACGAGCGGCCCCCAACAGACTGCCGTCACCACCAACGACAATGACCAAGTCACAGGCCTCCCCCATCTGCGCCGGACTGGCCGCTTGCAGCCCCATCTCAGGCAAGCTGGAGATAATGTGTTTGTCGAGGATGACGGTGCAATCCCGTCCATGCAGGAAGTGAATCAGCTGGCGCAGGGAATACAGCGCCTGCTCACTCTCCGAACGGGCAATCAGCCCAATATTGCGAAACTTGTCTTGCGCCACGGAAATCCCTGGGGCAGCGGTTGCTGCAGCCGGTTGCGGGGGACGCTACCGGCGGCAGCCATCACCCCTGAGTGAGGTACTCGTTCAGGGTAGCAGCATTGGCATTTAGCCCGCCATCCAGAACGATTACGTCCAAACCGGCGTTTTTTAACAGAAAAGCGGCCGTTGCGCTACGGCGCCCGGTGTCACAATAGGCCACATAGGTCTTGCTCGGATCCAGCAGGCGGGATTTCAGGCGCAGCACATTCAGCGGCATATTTGTGGCGCCGACCAGATGCTCCTGATCAAACTCATCACTGGTTCGGACATCCAGCCACCAGGCACCGCGATCCACCGACTCCAGCACTTTGTCCGCACCCATCGTGTTGATAATGGGTTCACGCAGCAGCGCATCGAAATCCTTGCGATCCAGCTTCATCAAGACCCCGTCGGTGGCCATGGTCACCGTAGCGTTTCGTGGCTTGCCGGACAGCAGTGCTTCTTCACCAAACCATTGCCCCTCTTCCAGCATGGCTACCGGCGTTGGCACACTGTCGCCCATGCTGATGGATACCTCACATACGCCTTCCTTGAGGATGTAACAGCAATCAGCAGCCTCGCCCTGGCGAATGATCACATCCCCCTCCTTCTGACGGAACGCGCGCAGACGCCGGAAGATTTCCAGGATATTGGTGGGCGGGACCCGGTGAAACAGCTTGGATTTGAGCAGACGAATCATCCACTCGCGATCGTTCTGGTAGGCGGAGTTGGCATTGATGTCCAGAATCACGTAACCGGCAGACTGATCCCAGGACAGAATGGTATCCAGACGAAAACTGTCAAAACGGACAACACTCACCTCGCCCAGTGCACGGGCGGTACTGCGACGGGGCTGGGCATGATCCAGCGGATGCCAGGACGCCGTATCCCCTGCACTGACAACCTGGGTATTCCCCTCTTCGTCCGTCAGCTGCACTTTGCCGCTAAGCAGGTAAATGGTGGTGTTATCCTGATCACCTAACGAAAAAAGGACATCATCTGACACATAGCGGCACACTTCCTGCTGATCCAGCAGCCAGTCGAGCTGGTCGCCAGACAAGGCATTTACAGGCACAAAGGTCTGAAGAAGGCTTTTATCAATGGACTCGCGTGCCATAACTGCCGCTCCCGGTCATTCTGCTTATTGCTGTTATTGGGTTTTATCAGCACCAATTACTGCAAAAAACCTACCACTTCCCGACAACTCGGAACCAGTTCACATTTTTGCATTAACAAAGCCCGGCTATCGAAATCGCAATACGTTGTCGATTGCTGAATCATTGCGACAGTTAGGACAGCGATTGGCATTACAATCCGAGACTCCCGGCTTGAACTGGTTCGGCACCTCAACACGAATCACTCGCTTGCCGCAGGCCTGTCCATCCTGGCCAATTCCCACCTGGCAAACCGGATTTTCGTAATGTGCCAGCCAGGCACGGTAATGGTCTTCGGTCACCAGGCACTTGCGAGCGGCAAACGCCACCGGGTTTTCCATGTAACCGGCAATCTGGTTGGCAGGGATAGAGATATGGCCCGCGCCAGGGTGAAACGCGATAAAGCTGAGGCCCAGCTCTTCCAGCTTTTCCAACACTTTCTGGGCGCCGCTGTTGGCTTCCTTGGCCTGGTTTCGCTTCAGCGCGGTCACCTCCCCGCGAAGCTCGCCGATCAAATCATCGCGGTTGAGTACATCCATTTCCTTGGCATGGATCTGCTCAGCCAGGCGAGCGCGTTCTTCTTCCAGACGCTGCTCCAGAGCCAGCTTGTACTGTTCGGTCAGTACCTCCAGCTCGCTACCCTGATTTTCGCTACGTCGACTTTGCTCTTCCAGGCTTTGGTTCAACGACAGCACCTGGGCCTTTAGCGACTCGTTCTGTTCCCGCAAGGCACCGTTCTGGGACTTCAGCGCCTTGAACTGCCCCATGACCTTTTCGATCTGGGCATTAAGAATTTCTTCTTTCTGTTGAGCGGAATAGCGCAGCTTCGCCGCTTCTTCGGACTGGGAGTTTTCCAGGGTCTGCACTCTCAGACGCAGCTCCTTGATAATCCGGGCCAGCCGCACTCGTTCTTCGTCATCCTTCTTGCGCGCTTCCTCATCCGGCTTGAGGGTTGGCGCGGGTGGCGGCGCCTCCGCTCCGAGCACTGGCGGGGCAAACGCAGGCACTTCCAGGTCATCATCCAGCTCCAATCCCATCTTGGAACCGCGCTCGATGATAGTATCGCGAATCGCAATAAAGTCGTTGGCTCCTGGCTTCATGCCCGGATCCCACAATTGATCCTGGTGCCAGGCAACCGGACACTGACTACGACAGGCCAGTCGCACCGGGCCGGCCCCCATATCCGGGCCCTGAGCAGCATGCTCAACAAGGTGGCGCAGAGGAACATTCCAGGTCGTGTCTGCCATCCCGTCTTCATCGAAGTCGATGGTAAACAGCACAAGGCCACGGACTTTCAGCTGCCCGGTCACCACGCAATACGCGCCGCGTACTTCCTTGTCTGCGAATTCGGGCACCCCGACCATCCCGTCAAGAATGGCCTCGAAGTCGGAATACAGCATGCTCTTGCTGATTCCCCGGTGATCAAAAAACAGAATGGCTTCGGATGTCACCGCGGATGAAGACATGAAGGACCCTTCCTTTCCCTGAATTATTGTAGTGACCGTTGCTGGGCTACCCCGTCACGCCCAAAGTGACAAACACAGCACGGTTCGGCCAATTATAGTCAGCCGGCACAGAAAGAGTGTGACCTGAATGGCAGATAAAAAAAAGCGGCCACAAAGGCGGCACGACCCATGCAGGTCAATCCGTTACGAAAGGGGGATACAAGGAACGAGGCAAGTGTAGAGAGGAGTGGTTGAGGGGGGACCGGTGCGGGAGGAGGGATTAAAGCTCCTCACCGTCATCGCCCCAATCATCATCTTCCAGCCATTCTTCCAGGCTTTCCATCAACTGCTTTTCTTCCAGGCGCTCTTCAAAGAGTTCTTCCATTGTCATTTCCTTTTTTGTCATTTCACATGTCGTCCAAATGATTAGACACAGGAAAGGTGACAAGTTCATTAAAGGCGAGAATGGCAACAGGAGGCGCGAGGATGACGCGAGCAGTACAGACTGAAACAAAAAAGGCCCTCATTTCTGAGAGCCTTTTCTGCGAATAGTGGCGGAGCGGACGGGACTCGAACCCGCGACCCCCGGCGTGACAGGCCGGTATTCTAACCAACTGAACTACCGCTCCACATTCCTTTCGGAATTCTTTCAAATTTTGGTGGGTGATGACGGGATCGAACCGCCGACCCTCTGCTTGTAAGGCAGATGCTCTCCCAGCTGAGCTAATCACCCATGTTCGCGTCGCTGCGAAGTGGGCGCCATTTTAGGGATTGGGCCGGGGGTGTCAACGGCTTTTTGCAGAAAAATGTTCGTTTGCCTACAAAATGCGCTAAACGGGCAATTCTTGGGCAAAACGGCCAGAAAACCACCGCAAAATCAGTCGCCTGCCGCCTCCAGCGCCTCAATCTTGCGCTTTGCCTCTTCCAGGGTGAAGCGCCCTGGCAGGTTCTGTCCATTGGGCCGCGCAACAAGGTAATGATGCACATCCAGCGCCCAGGTCTGACGATTGAGCTCCCCTTCCTCGATGATGCTGTAGCCCGTTTGCCCCCAGGCAATGGCATTGCCGATCATGGATTTTCCCCAACGACGCGGGCAAGCATGATATCGGCCAGATTATCCAGGGTCAGAGAGCCATCGCGGTCAAACCAGTTGGGAGCCCACCCCGTCATACCCGTGAGCAGACGGCGCATGATGAAAGGATCGGTCTTGAACGCTCCCTGCTCATGAAGCGCCTGCAACGCATCCAGCCACAGCTGTTCATAAATGCTTCGCAACTCCAGCGCCTTGCGCTGCTTCTCTTCACTCAGGCAGCGCCATTCCGTCACCATCACCGTCATGGCCTCGGCCGTGTCGCCCACAATGGACTGCAGTTCGGCGCGAATCAGTGCGCGCAGCTGGCCTTGCGGCGATGATTCCGCGGCCACCGCATCACGCAGGCGAGCCGTATTGAAGTGGATCACCTCTTCCATCACCGCATAGAGAATGTCTTCCTTGGTCTTGAAGTGATGAAAAATGGAACCGCTCTGAATCCCCACGGATGCCGCAATGTCACGCACCGTGGTGCGATCGAACCCCTTGTCGCGAAACAGGTGGGCCGCCGCACTCAGCAGCCGGCCGCGAGGAGAATCATCGATTCCATTAATTGCCAGTGACTCAGCCATTGTTGTCCTCTTTTTGTCTGGCGGCATTATCCCGGTTACAGGCAGCTGGCAGCAAGGCGAAGCCGGGGACCGGACTCACAAATTTCGACCCCATACCTTTACAGACCAAGCGCTTGCTTGGTAGCTTACGAAACCATGCTCAAACAGGCAAATGGAGCCAACATGACCGATTCGATTCGCATCGGCTGCGCCGCCGCTTTCTGGGGCGACACCAACAGCGCCGCTTTCCAGCTGGTGAAGCAGGCCGAGATCGATTACCTGGTATTCGACTATCTTGCCGAGGTGACCCTGTCGATCATGGCTGGTGCACGCCTGAAAGACCCGGAAGCCGGTTACGCCCATGACTTTGTCACCCAGGTCATGGCACCACTGGCGAAAGACATTCGCCGCAAAGGGATCAAGGTCATCAGCAACGCCGGCGGCGTCAATCCCCGCGCCTGCCGGGCCGCGCTGGAAAAAGCCTTCTCGGCAGCGGGGGTGGACCTGAAAATTGCCTTGGTGGAGGGCGACGATCTCAACCCTCGCCGCGCCGATTTTGCCGAAGCCCGCGAGCTGGACAACGGCACGCCCCTGCCCCCCATGACCCTGACCATGAATGCCTATCTCGGCGCCCTGCCCATCAAGGCCGCGCTGGATGCCGGTGCCGACATCGTACTTACCGGGCGCATCGCAGACTCTGCCCTGGTGCTGGGCCCACTAATGCATGAGTTCCACTGGGCCAACGACGACTACGACAAACTTGCCCAGGGCTCACTGGCCGGCCACGTGATTGAATGCGGCGCCCAATGTACCGGCGGTAACTTCACCGATTGGCAAGAGGTCCCCGATTTTCACAACATGGGATTCCCGATCGCTGAATGCTTTGCCGACGGTGACTTTATCATCAGCAAACCCGACAACACCGGCGGACTGATCACCCCGGCCACCGTGGGCGAACAGATCGTCTATGAAATCGGTGATCCGCGAGCCTACATCCTCCCGGATGTGGTGTGTGATTTTACCCAAGTGACACTGAGTCAGGAGGGCGACAACCGGGTACGCGTCAGTGGCGCGCGCGGCTTGCCGCCAACCGACAGTTACAAGGTGTCAGCCACCTACCCGGACGGGCACCGGATTACCGCCTCTTTCCTGATGGGCGGCATGGGTGCCCCGGAAAAAGGCCAGGTGGTTGCGGATGCGATCCTGCGCAAGGTTTCCGGTCTTTATCAGCAATTGGGGATGCCTCCCTTCCGGGAAACCAGTGTGGAGATTCTTGGCAGCGAGGCCACCTACGGCGCCCAGGGACAGCGCGGCGACACCCGAGAGGTAGTGGTCAAGATCGCCGCCCTGCACGACGACAAGAAGGCCCTGGGGCTGTTCGCCCGGGAAATCGCCCAGGCCGCCACCGGGATGGCCCCGGGGCTCTCCGGCCTGGTGGGGGGTCGTCCGAAACCGGTGCCGCGCATCCGGCTGTTTTCCACCCTGGTCAACAAACAGCAGGTGCCGGTAAGCGTGGATCTTGGCGGCGAAACGCACCCCGTAGACATTCCTGCAGGTGTGCCGCTGGACCCTGCCAGGCTACCCGCCGACCCGGCCGGCGCAACGCAAACGTCCGCAGACTTGACCACCGTTCCGCTGATCAAGCTGGCCTGGGCACGCAGCGGCGACAAGGGCAACCATGCCAATATCGGCGTCATCGCCCGGCACCCTGACTACCTGCCCTTTATTGATGCCGCCCTCACTGAACAAGCCGTTGCGCATTATATGCAGCATGTCCTCGACGCAGAGACCGGCAGCGTGGAACGCTGGGCCATGCCCGGCATGAACGCCTTCAATTTCCTGCTGCGTAACGCTCTGGGCGGCGGCGGCATGGCATCCCTGCGCATCGATCCCCAGGGGAAAGCGTTTGCCCAGCAACTGCTGGATATGCCGATCCTTGTCAGCCAGGACATCGCTGACGAAGTGGGGGCATGATTTTGATTTTAGCGCCTGACATCAGACGTCCGACGCTTTCAACCAATAGATAAGGGAATTCCATGTCATACCGTTCCGTCTTCAAACCCGACCTGTTTGCCGGCAAAAACATCATCGTGACCGGCGGCGGCTCCGGCATTGGCCGTTGCACCGCCCATGAGCTGGCCTCATTGGGAGCACGTGTGGTGCTGATCGGCCGCAAACAGGAAAAACTGGACAGCGTGATCGCCGAAATCAACGAAGACGGTGGCCAGGCACTGGGCTTTACCTGTGACATCCGCGACGAGGAGGCCGTCAAAGCCACCGTAGCGGCAGTCTACAACGCCGTAGAGACCGTTCATGGTCTGGTCAACAATGCCGGCGGCCAGTTCCCCTCCCCGCTGGCCCTGATCAGCCAGAAAGGCTGGGAAACCGTAGTGCGCACCAACCTGACCGGGGGCTTCCTGATGGCCCGGGAAGTCTTCACCCAGGGCATGAACCGCAGTGGCGGGGCCATCGTCAATATCGTCGCGGACATGTGGGCAGGCATGCCGGGGATGGGGCATTCCGGCGCAGCCCGTGCCGGCATGGTGAACTTCACCCAGACAGCTGCCTACGAATGGGGAAGCTGTGGGGTGCGCGTCAACGCGGTTGCCCCCGGCTGGATCATGTCCAGTGGCATGGACACTTACCCCGAGGGCTTCAAGCAGACACTGAAAACCCTCAAGGCCGCTGTGCCACTCAAGCGCATGGGCAACGAGGCCGAAATTTCCGGGGCAATCTGCTTCCTGCTCAGTGATGCCGCGGCCTTTATCAGCGGCGACACCCTGCGCATCGACGGTGCCGCCAGCCAGGGCAATGTGGCGGTCTTCCCGCTGCCCGATCACGACAACAGTGCGCCGTTCGACGGCTTCCACCGCGCCACCACGCCCGACGTATTCAAGGATCTCTAATGGCTGTCATCGACTCCACACTGGACACCCAAAGCGAGGAATACCAGCAGAACCGCGACGCTCTGCTGGCCGCCATCGAGGAATTCCGTGCCATCGAACAGAAGGTGGTGGACACCGCGGAAAGCAAGCGCCCGAAGTTCGACAAGCGCGGCCAGCTGCTGCCCATCGAACGGGTCTCCCGTCTGCTGGATGCCGGCTCACCGTTCCTGAGCCTGATGAATCTGGCCGGCTACAAGATGCATGATGACAAGGACGGCACCGAAGCCGGTGGCGGGGTTATCGCCGGTATCGGCTATGTGTCCGGGGTACGCTGCCTGGTCACCGCCTCGAACTCGGCCATCAAGGGCGGCACGGTCACACCCTCCGGGCTGCACAAGACCCTTCGCCTGCAACGCATCGCACTGGAAAACAAACTGCCCGTTGTCAGTCTGGTGGAATCCGGTGGTGCCAACCTGAATTACGCCGCGGATGTGTTTGTAGAAGGCGCCCGCACCTTCGCCAATCAGGCACGGCTGTCTGCCGCTGGCGTCCCGCAAATTACCGTCGTGCACGGCAACGCCACCGCTGGCGGCGCCTATCAGCCGGGCCTGTCCGATTATGTGGTCGTGGTACGCAACCGCGCCAAGATGTTTCTGGCCGGGCCGCCGCTACTGAAAGCCGCCACCGGGGAAATCGCCACGGATGAAGAACTCGGCGGAGCCGAAATGCACAGCGGAACCGCCGGCACCGCCGAATACCTGGCAGAGAATGATGCCGACGGCATTCGCCAGGCCCGCGATCTGATTCGCCTGCTGGGCTGGCAACGCGCCGCGCAGAAAGCACCGGACCACCAACCACCGGCTTACGATCCGGAAGAACTGCTCGGCGTGATCCCTGACGACAGCAAGAAACCCTACGACGTGCGCGAAGTGATTGCCCGCGTGGTCGACGCCTCTGACTTCCTGGATTTCAAGAACGAATGGGACAGTGCCACAGTGTGTGGCTGGGCCACCATCGAGGGTAAGCCCGTCGGTATTATTGGCAACAACGGCCCCATTACCCCCCGAGGTGCCGCCAAGGCAGCACAGTTTATTCAGCTGTGTGACCAGACTCGCCGGCCACTACTGTTTCTTCACAACACCACCGGTTTCATGGTCGGCACCGATGCCGAGCAGAATGGCGTGATCAAGCACGGCTCCAAGATGCTCCAGGCGGTGGCCAATGCCCGGGTACCGAAAATCTCCGTGGTCATTGGTGGCTCCTATGGCGCCGGCAACTATGCCATGTGTGGCCGGGGGCTGGATCCGCGCTTCATCTTTGCCTGGCCCAATTCCAAAGTCGCTGTCATGGGTGGCCAGCAGGCCGGTACCGTGTTGCGCATCGTCGCCGAAGCCAAACAACGGGCGGCGGGTCTGGAACCGGATGAAAAAGTGCTCGATATGCTGCAGCAGACCACCGCGCAAAAACTCGATAGCCAGTCCACTGCCCTTTACGGCACCGCCCACCTGTGGGACGACGGCATTATCGACCCCCGCGACACCCGCAAGGTGGTGGCCTATGCACTGGACATCTGCGAAGACGCAGAACAACGACAGCTACACCCGAACGCCTTTGGGGTGGCAAGACTTTAGAGGCAGTTAACAGTGAATAGTGAACAGTTAACAGCGAAAACCCTGGCTCACAGGCTCTTACAGGTTTTGACTTCGCTGTTCACTGTTAACTCTTAACTGTTCACTCAACCCATAAATTCATAAACAACGACAGATAAAGAAGCGCTCGGCAAACCGAGCCAAACAACAGGACGCTTCCAATGATATTCACTCAAGAACACGAAGAACTTCGCCGTACCGTCCGTAACTTTGTGGACAAGGAACTCAATCCCCACGTGAAAGAATGGGAAGCGGCGGGCCGTTTTCCGATCCACGAAGTGTTCAAGAAAATGGGCGACCTGGGGCTGCTGGGTGTCACCAAGCCCACCGAGTTTGGCGGCATGGGTCTGGATTATTCCTACGGCCTGGTGATGAGCGAAGAAATGGGTCGCGTACATTGCGGCGGCGTCCCCCTGGCCGTTGGTGTACAGACCGATATGGCCACCCCGGCCCTGGCCCGTTTTGGCAGCGATGAATTGCGCCGCGATTATCTCGCCCCGGCCATTGCCGGTGACATGGTCGCCGCGATTGCGGTCTCTGAACCCCATGCCGGCTCGGATGTGGCCAACACCCGCACCACCGCCAAAAAAGACGGGGACGATTATGTGATCAACGGCACCAAGATGTGGATCACCAATTCACCCAGCGCTGATTTCTTCTGCCTGTTGGCCTGCACCTCCGACGGCAAGCCTCACGTCAACAAATCCCTGATCGTGGTGCCCAAGGATGCCGCCGGCATTACCGTGGACAAGCCGCTGGACAAGCTCGGCATGCGCTCCTCCGAAACAGCCCAGGTCTTCTTCGACAATGTGCGCGTTCCGCAACGCAATCTCATCGGCCAGGAAGGCATGGGCTTCATGATGCAAATGATGCAGTTCCAGGAAGAACGCCTGTTTGCTGCCGCCAATGGCCTGCAAGGGTTACAGCATGTCATCGATGAGACCATCCAGTACGCGCGGGAACGGGACATTTTTGGTATGCCGCTGATCGACAACCAGAGCGTGCATTTCCGCCTCGCAGAATTGCAAACCGAGGTGGAAGCCCTGCGCGCGCTCACCTACAGCGCCTGCGAGATGTACATCAATGGCAAGGATGTCCTGCAACTGGCCTCCATGGCCAAACTGAAAGTCGGTCGTCTGACCCGTGAGGTGGCCGACAGCTGCCTGCAGTACTGGGGTGGCAACGGCTTCATGATGGATAACCCGGCCAGTCAGCTGTATCGCGATGGTCGCCTGGCCTCCATTGGCGGCGGCGCCGACGAAGTCATGCTCGGGATTATCTGCAAGACCATGGATATCTTGCCGGGCAAGAAGAAATAAACGCACCAAGCTACAAGCTTCAAGCTGCAAGCTGTAAGGCGCGGGTTAGACCTCTTTGAATTTGAACACTCCACCCGCGCTCAAAGCATGAAGCGCGGGCAAGGTGGGTCAACACAACCAAAGCTTCGTGCGCGTTGAAGCTTGTAGTTTGAGGCTTGCTCCTCAACTTTCGCGCCCCAAGTGGCGTTCCTGCAGCGGCTCTGTAGAGAGGATTTATGACTTTACCCACAACCGAAACGCTGAACCTGAACCAGGACGGCCCGGTGTTACATATCACCCTCAACCGGCCGGAAAGCCGCAATGCCATGAGCCTGACCATGGTCAACGAGCTGACGGCGGTGTTTGCCGCTGTCAAAAACGACACGGCGGTTCGCGCGATCGTGCTGCGTGGCGCCGGCGGGCATTTCTGTGCCGGCGGTGACATCAAGGACATGGCAGGGGCCAGACAGAAAGCCGCCACCGGTGACAGCGATGCTTATGTGTCCCTGAACCGGCGCTTTGGCGAAATGATCACCGCTGCCAACCAGCAACCCCAGGTGGTGATTACCGTACTCGAAGGTGCGGTATTGGGCGGCGGCTTTGGTCTTGCCTGCATTTCCGATGTGGCCATCGCCCATTGTGATGCCACTTTTGGCCTGCCAGAAACCGGCTTGGGGGTCATCCCTGCGCAAATCGCCCCCTTTGTGGTGGAACGCATTGGACTTACCCAGGCCCGTCGCCTCGCCCTCACAGGCATTCGTTTCCAGGGCAACGAGGCCTTGCGGCTAGGCATTGTCCATGAGGTGGCCAACGATGAAAACGGCATCGAGGCCGCACTGCAAAGCACCCTCAAGGCAGTGCGTCGCTGCGCGCCCAACGCCAACCGGGTGACCAAGGCACTGGTTCTGAACGTCGGCCAGGAATCCATGGATAACCTGCTTGATCAAGCGGCGGTTGATTTCGCTAACGCCGTGAACGGAGAAGAAGGCCAGGAAGGCACCCTGGCATTCGTGCAAAAGCGCCCGGCGAGCTGGAACCAATAACCGCACGGCGGAAATGGGCGTCAGCCCATCTCTGCCATTACAGACAAAACGCCGCGCAGGCCATTTCCGACCTACGCGGCGCGAGCACAAACCGGCTGACCGGTAAGGATCACGCATGAGCTTTGAAAAAATCCTGATTGCCAACCGCGGCGAAATTGCCTGCCGGGTGATTGCCACGGCCCAATCGTTGGGCTATCGCACCGTGGCCGTGTATTCCAAACCGGATGCCCTGGCACGACACGTACAGATGGCCGATGAAGCCGTCTGCATTGGTCCAGCCCTCGCCAGCGCGTCCTACCTGAATGTGGATGCCCTGCTGGCGGCCTGCCAACAAACCGGCGCTGACGCCGTGCACCCTGGCTATGGCTTCCTCTCCGAGAACGCCGCCTTCGCGAAGGCTTGCCAGAACGCGGGGATCACCTTTATTGGCCCGGATGAGGCCGCTATCCACCTGATGGGCTCCAAGCGACTCTCCAAGATCGCCATGATCGAAGCCGGCGTGCCCTGTATTCCCGGTTATGAAGGCGAAGACCAGAGTGATGCCACCCTACTCGCTGAAGCCGAGCGTATTGGCCTGCCCCTGATGATCAAAGCCAGTGCCGGCGGCGGCGGCCGTGGCATGCGCGTGGTGACCGATGCCAACGAGATCCCCGCCCAGCTGAAAAGCGCCCGTCAGGAAGCGGCGAGTGCCTTCGGAAGTGACGAACTGATTCTGGAGCGGGCCGTGATGGAGCCGCGCCATGTGGAAATCCAGGTCTTCGGCGACCGCCACGGCAACGTGATCCATCTGGGCGAACGTGATTGCTCCGTTCAGCGTCGCCACCAGAAGGTGGTCGAGGAAGCCCCCTCGCCCGCTGTTGACGCAACCCTGCGCGCGCAGATGGGCGAAGCCGCCGTGAACGCCGCCAAGGCCTGCAATTATGTGGGCGCCGGCACGGTCGAATTCCTGCTCGCCCCCAATGGCGAATTCTATTTCCTGGAAATGAACACCCGCCTGCAGGTAGAACACCCGGTCACCGAACTGGTCACCGGTCAGGATCTTGTCGCCTGGCAAATCCGTGTCGCTCGCGGTGAACCGCTCCCTCTGCAGCAAGATCAGGTTACCCTTTCAGGCCATGCCATTGAGGTACGCCTTTACGCCGAGGACCCGGCACAGAATTACATGCCACAGACCGGTAAGATCCTGCACTGGCGCCCGGCCAGCGGTGACGGTGTTCGCATTGATCACGGTCTGTGCGAGGGCTACCTGGTGGGCAGCCACTACGATCCAATGCTTGCCAAGATCATCGCTTGGGGCGAAAGCCGCGACGACGCACGTCGGCGGCTGATTCGTGCCGTTGAAGACACCCAACTGATGGGCGTCGGTGACAACCGCGCTTTTCTGGCGGCCATCCTGCGCCATTCCTCTTTTGCCAACGGCACGGCAACCACCGCGTTCATTGGGGGTGATTTTGCTAACGACGCCAGTCTTTCCGGTGACGCACCTCAGCCCAGCCTGTGGGCATTGGCCGCGCTACTCGCCCGCCCCGCAAAGCCCCACTCTCCTGACCTGCAAGCGTGGCACTCCAGCTCTGTAGGGGCCCAGCCACTGAAACTGCGCTGTGGCGATACCGAACATACGCTGTATGTCCAAACCCAACAGGGGACCAGCACGGTCCAGCTCGGGGATACCCACCTGCAGCTCGCACTGGAATCAGGCCAGCGCGTCACGATAAACGGCGTCAGCGCGCCCTACCGGTTTGTCCACGAAGGCAACCAGCTCTGGCTCCAGTTCCAGGGGCACTGCGTCTGTTTCCAGGACATCACCCACAGCGCCGTGGCGGGCGTAGACAAGGCGGGCAGCGGACATATTCGCGCGCCCATGGATGGCGCGATCGTCGATGTGCTGGTTCAGGAAGGCGACCACATCTCCCGTGGTCAGGTACTGGTGGCACTGGAAGCCATGAAGATGGAACACAGCCTGAAGGCCGACTGTGACGGTGTAGTAGGCCCCATTACCCTGAAGCCCGGTGATCAGGTAAAACGGCAACAGCTGCTGGCCACCATCACCCCCGCTGACGGTTCACAAGAAAGCCAATGAAACCGGTGAAAGGGTGTGATTGAATCTCAATCCGGCATTTTGGGCCAAAACGCCCTGGGCCTGCGGGCCCGGGCATGGCTCGCGGGCACGGCGCTTGCCCTGCCCTGGTGCTGCGGTTAAGGTAAGCGCCCGCTTGCCAATTCCTGGTCCTGGCCGAGACGTTACCGGATAAGAAGATGTGCGCCATACGCCCGCTTTCTGGCCCGTATAGATGCATCCCGAAACGCCTTTCGGACCTCCCTAGAACACAGACAATGGAGCTCCCATGAGCAGCGCAGACATTATTACGTTGCCCCAGATTCTCTCCAAGGTTCCCGAGCTGGTCTCCAATCTTCCCGCCATGATCAAAGGCTCAAAGATGGCCAAGATCACCGACACCAAAAAGCCCTTGGGCCTGGGTGTCGCCATCGAGGAAGCCACCAGCAAGAACCCCAATGGCGCCGCGGTTATCTACCAGGACACCGAGCTGACCTACAAGCAGTTCAACGCCTGGGCCAACCGAATCGCCGATTACCTGGCCTCCATTGGCCTGAAAAAGGGTGACACCGTTGCGGTAAATGTGGAAAACCGCCCTGAATTGCTCGCATCCGTGGTGGCCTGTGCCAAATTGGGCGTCTGCGCCGCACTGATCAATACCTCCCAGCGCGGCAAGGTACTGATCCATTCTTTCAATCTGGTGAAACCCAAGGCTGCCATCGTGGGCGCCGAGCTGGTAGAGACCGTGGAAGAGGTACGCGGTGAACTGGACCTGAAAGACAACTTCTTCTTCTTTGCGGATCAGGACACCCTGGAAAACCCCGGCGAAGCACCCGCCGGCTACAAGAACCTGGCCACCGAGATCAAGGATTGCTCCAGCGAGAATCCTGCATCCAGCCGTCAGACCTTCCTGCGTGACCCCCTGTTCTATATCTACACTTCCGGGACAACCGGCCTGCCCAAGGCAGTAGTGTTCAACCATGGTCGCTGGGAAAAAGCCTATGGTGGCTTCGGTTTCTCCGCCGTGCGCCTCACCAAGGATGACCGTATTTACACCACCCTGCCTTTCTATCATGCCACCGGCATGGTGATCTGCTGGGCCTCAGCCATCGCCAACGCTGGCAGCCTGGTCATTGCGCGCAAGTTCTCCGCCAGTGGTTTCTGGGACGATATCCGTCGCCATAACTGCACCGCTTTTGGTTACGTGGGGGAGCTGTGTCGCTATCTTCACGAACAACCCGAAAAACCTAACGACCGGGACAACCAGATTCACACCATTGTCGGTAACGGACTGCGCCCGAGTATCTGGAAAGATTTCAAACAGCGTTTCGGCATTGAACGTGTCGTCGAGCTGTATGCCTCCTCTGAAGGCAACGTGGCCTTTACCAACGTCTTCAACTTCGACAACACCGTAGGCTTCTCCCCGGTGAGCTATGCCATCGTCAAGTACGACAAAGAACGTGATGAGCCGGTGCGCGACAAGAACGGCAACATGATCAAGGTGGGTAAGGGTGAATCCGGCCTGATGCTCGGCGAGATTACTGACAAGACCCCGTTTGATGGCTACACCGACCCGGAAAAGACCGAAAAGTCGATTTTCCGTGACGTTTTCAAGAAAGGCGACGCCTGGTTCAACACTGGCGACATGATGCGTGACATCGGTTTCCGTCACGCCCAGTTCGTTGACCGTCTGGGTGACACCTTCCGCTGGAAAGGTGAGAACGTTTCCACCACCGAAGTGGAACAGATTCTTGATGGCTTCGACGGCATTCAGGAATCCGTGGTTTACGGCGTAGAAATCCCCAATACCAATGGCCGCGCGGGCATGGCTCAGGTACGCCTGAATTGCCCACACAGCGAATTCGATTTCAAAGGCTTGTGTGCCTACCTGAAACGCGAATTGCCAGCTTACGCCATCCCTGTGTTCCTGCGGATCAACGAGCAGGCCATGGAAACCACAGGCACCTTCAAGCACCAGAAGAACAAGCTGAAAGAGCAGAAATACGACCTGAGCCAGCAGGACAACGCGGTCTACGCGCTGCTGCCCAAGGAAGACTGCTACCAGCAGCTTGATGCTGAGACCCAGAAAGGTATCGACAGCGGCGAATACCGCTTCTGAGGCAACAGCGAAGCACAGCGACAGAAAAGGCGCCCTTGCGGCGCCTTTTTCTGTTTGGAGGAGTCTCCAGACGAAACGCTAACCCGCCCCTACCCTCTACGAGCTACCCACAGGCACCAAACTATCCACGACTGCTGTGGATAACACTGTTAAGGATAAACGGATAACCTTCTGTATCGCCCGTATTTAAAGGGTCTCAGCATCTTGAGCAGTTTTTGGCCACGAAAAATAGCATTGACTTATCCTGTTTTTCCGGTCCGGACAGAAACGACCTGGAAGAAATACACAAAAGCTGTGGATAAGAATGTGGAAAAGCTGCAGAAAACCTCCCGCAGGCCAGACATACCGGTCACTTCGCCAAATTGCCGAAAATTTACCCCCTTTCAAAAGGCAATTCAGTTTCAATAACTTAGCGTGTATTTTCTAACCGACAATAGATGACAAACGAGTGACAGCCGCAACGGACTCACCGCTATCAGCTTGTGTAAAACCGATCACAATTCCACAGATAAAGACGGGATATTCACAGCCGCCCCCTAATGCTGAATCCTGCCCGCCCCGTTTTCCACAGGTTCTGTGGATAACGCTGTTGATATCCCGCTCATAACAGAAAGAAAGCGGCAAACTTCCTTAGCTTTAACGACATGGTCACTTTTTAACCAGCACAAATAATCTCTTATTTATCATTAGGTTACACAATTTATAAAGCGTATTTCACAACATCGTCACATACAAATGCAGAATTTATGCATTGACAACATCCTGTGAACAAAATTGGGGCGACACAACGTTACCATGCGTGACACCCATCATTGCCTGTGCATAAAACGGGCCATGTCTTAGTCGTGATTCCCCACATAATGCCAGGCAAACAGGCACGACCACGAATAGACGAGGTTTTCACCGCAAAAGACAAGGACGGCCAGAGTGACAGGAGGAGCCAAGAAAGCCACTCGCTGGCACCCAAGGGGTGGGAAGGGGCTCGGTTAACGCTGCAGCAAAGAGCATCCCGCAGGAGCGTCGCTCGCGGCGCGATCCCCAACGCCCAAAATCGCGCCGCCAGCGACGCTCCTACAAAGAAACCGATCCGCTCTCTGCGCCCTGGTGATGCCACCTGTGGGAGCTTGCCTGCAAGCGATTCTCTCCCCCATCGCCTGCAAGCAGGCTCCCACACAAAAATAGAGAACACCCGACAAGGAGCGCGATGATGCGCTACGCTCCTACGGCAAGCTATCGGGCTTCTCCCTCAAATCCGCGATGAACCAAAAAAAAAAACGGGTACCCGAGGGGGGTACCCGTCAAAAGACACCACTAAGGGGTTAGCGGTGTGCGCTACAACACTGTTTGGTGCTCAGTCGGCCTTTTTCTTGCGCGACTGACGCTTAACCGGTGCCTTGTCTTCCGCATCATCCAGTGCCCTGGTGAGCTCTTGCACCCGTTTTTCCAGCTCTTCCACTTCACGTTTGTTAGGCAAGCCCAAGCGGGACAGCGCCTTGTTCAAACGATCATCGAAGGCCTTCTCCATCTTTTCCATGGTTTCGCCGGTGTGATGACGAACCCGTTCCTTTATTTCTTCGACCCGGGACTCGGTCTTGTCCTTGGTCTGCTTTTCCACTTCACGCCCGGCTTCAACCAAGGCATCGAAAAAGCCACTACCCTCTTCTTCCGCGCGAGCGAAAGCGCCCAAACCGGCCAGCCAGATCTGGTGGGTATACTTGCGAATGTCTCTAGACGCCCCTGTCAGGGCTTTCAACGGGCTGACGCGCCCTTCTTTTTCGTTCTGATTATCGGACATGGTCCAAACTCCCGAAGGCAATTCCACGAGCGAATGCAGCGGGAAAACAACACACAACATCGTCAACGCGGAGAGAAGTATAAGAGGGTGACACTGAAGGGTGGCAGTTTTCTGTCAGACAATCGTTCAAGACAGAATCAAGCGCCTACATTTTATCCGTATTTGTTACCTTTGCGGCTCGTCGTCGTCATCCCGGTTCGGCCGGCGCCCGCCAATCAGGCCCACACCACGCGCCAAATCCATGGCCCGGTCACGAATCACCTCCCGGGAACGGCCAGTGAGCAGGTCGACAAAACGCTTTCGCAAACGCTCTTCCAGCCGATCTGCCCCCTCTTCCAGACGACGATCAATCTTTCGCTCGATTCTGGGGCCAAGAATGAAGTGCCCTACCAACCCCAGAACCAGTAGCGTTAGCAGAGATGACGCTACTGCAGCTGCAAATAACAACCACCCCAGTGTGGTGACGTCGATCTGCAGCGTTTCCACTTATGATACCCCGAACATGAACACCAGCTGGAAGACCCCGGCCATGGCGCCGAGGAAGCCCCCCACCACAATGAGGATCCACTCGTCTTCCTGAAATGCCGGCCGCAACAGATCCTGGAATTCCCCGGAGCTAAGCGCCTGCATGCGTTCGGACATGATTTTTTCGACGATGGCACCACGTTCGCGGTTGAAGCCCTGATCCTCAAATGGCTCGACGGCAAGATCCACCGCTTTCTCTTCTACCGCTTTTTTCAGGTCTGCATACCCTTCCGGTCCAACCGTGAGCTGAGCAGCCGTGCGCACAACGCCACCATTGAGCAACGGCTTGAGGTGCCGTTTGATGAGGGCCTTGGTGCGGTCGCCGCGGGGCCCATTCACCACCTGGTACATGATATTGCGCAGGGTGATCACTTCTTCAGTGGACAGGCGGGCAAACGACTCTGCCACATCTTTCTGACGTTTCAGGAACAGGCCCTGAATCCGGAAAGGGCCAACCTTCACCGGGTTAAGCGGACGGAAAATCAGGTTCAACGCCAGCCAGTTGGTCGCAATCCCGACAAGAAATCCAAAAAGCGGCAACACCCAGTTACTGGGCATCAGGATAAACACCGGCACCTGAATCAGACCAAACAGAAACCCGAAGTACAGTCCCGAGTTGGTCACGAAGCGGAATTCCGGATCACCCACTTCGCGGAACATCTGCACCATGAGCTGCTTGTCTTCGCTCATCTGGGTGACAACCATGTGCTTCATGTCCACCAGGCTGTCCAGATTACGGCTGATGTCATCGACCACATTGTCCATCACCGCAGGGATGGCACGGCGAGCACGGCTGTAGACCCGCTTGCGCACCAGCAAGGGGAGGTTCTCCCACAGCACTGCGTTGCGCTCGGTCATTACCTCATCGGTGTATTCTTCGATACGGGATTGAATGGTCCGGGTAAGGTGAGCAGCGATCTTCTCGGGTTCCATTTCCCGGAAGAATTCGTCCAGACTGCCGAGTTTTGACAGCGCCTTGTCGACGACGATGCCAGCCATTTTTTCCACTTTGGAAGGGATAATCCCCTGCCAGCCAAAAAACGGGCGGATCCCCAGAAACTCCAGGGGATAGAAGGTCATTTGCACGGCCATCCAGTTGGTTGTCCAACCAACGGCACCGGCAATAAACGGGATACTGACGTACTTCCAGAAATCCGGGTACGAAAGCAACGATTCCAGCATTTAAAAACTACTCCCCTCCAAGGGCCACCGTACTGTACAGACAGTGTGCCAAGGCAAACAGGTCCCGCTTTCTGCCATCCCGGTCAATAAAGCCAATGTTGTTTATTTATGAAAGTGCATAGTATAGGGAGCTGTCTTCCCAAATATAAGCAAGATAACGTAATTTTTAGAAACCGGGTGGACGCGAATAAGCCATTCGCGCACCAATTCAGGACAGGAAACCCCGTCGTTTATGCCTCAAAGTGGTAGTTTTCCCCAGCTCATTGTGCTTGGTGGACTGGAGAGTGCCCTTAACCAGGCGCTTACCGGCACCCAGACCGGGCGCGAAAAACTCGCAGCCTTGCACGGCACGGTTGTGCGCGTGCGTGCCGAGCGGCCGCTGTGGGTTTTGTATGTCCTGATTTATGAGGACGGGGTTGAACTGCTGACCGACTACGAAGGTGCCGTGGATGTTCGGGTCCGGGCCCCGCTGGGCGCACTGGTGCACTGGTTGTTTGCCCGCGAGCCGCTTTCTGATCAATCCGCCATCCGCGTTAATGCCAGCGACGAGCATCTTGCTCGCCTGAATGACCTGATCGAAACCTTCAGCCTGTGGCCACTTATCCGCAATTGGCTCGACGACCATGTCCGCCTAAAGGAACTGCTAGGCCTGCTGCGTCGTGAAGACCCGGTCTGGCTGGAGAAACTGGCCACTCTGCCAGCCGATGTGGGACAGCTCGCGGAGCAGGTAGCTCGCCAGCAGCTTTTGCAGGAAGACATCCTTGAGGAATTGCAGCAACTGCGCGGCGACCTGAAGCGGGCCCGCCGCCTTGATCAGTTCTTTAGCCTGACAGGCATGCTGCTGATCCTGTTCTCGGTCCTGAAAACGGCAGGCCTGTGGGAAACCAGCTGGCATGCCCTGCAACAAGATACGCTCTCGCTAGCCATGCTCAGCCTGGGCATTGCCTGCCTTGTGGCTCGGCTCATTCCGGGAAAACGCTAATCCCGGTCCTTGCGAGGGCTGCCGAAAATCTGGCTAAGTCGTTCACTCACCAATTCGGCACCCGTACGGGCAAGGCTGCGGCTGGCACCCTCCAGCACCTCCCGTGACGGTAAATTACGCACGCCTTCCACCAACCCGCGACGCACCCCCTCTTCCACTCGCTCGGAAATCACCTGGGCGGCGTTTTCTACCTGTTCGTCCAGCTCCCTCTGGAGGTTATTGCGAAGGCGAGGCTGAAAATAGAAGTGCCCCCACAACGCAACGACAATCAATGTAATCAGCGAACTGCTGATGGCAGTGGCAAGCATCCAGAAAACGGACATGGTCCTGACCTCAATCGGGTTTGGAACGCCGGAGTCATGGCTACGCCCTGTGCGTAACAAAGGCCGGCATTGTTGTTAAATAAAGTATGCACCTCATGCCAACCCACAGTGAAGGGATTAAAGTGAACACTCGTCGGCAGGACGCCGGCGCATTCCGACACAAAGCGAAGGAGCGCATCTTACCGTGAGGTTAAAAGGTGCCAATGACTGTCGCGACAAGAACAAAAAGCCAGGAAAGTCATAGTCAGTTAGCCATTCGACAAGCCCTCTCCCTGTGCCGCCGACATGAACAACCCATCAGTCTGCTGGCCATCGAGCTCTCTGAAGTGGCCGCCCTCTCTGTCGAGATTGGCCAGGACCGAACCCAGGCCGTTGCCATGCATGTAGGTCGCATCCTCAACAGCCATAAACGCTGCGAAGATATATTGCTGCGCTATGCCAGCGGCAACATCATGCTCGCCATCCTTCCGGCCACCTCTGCCAGCGGCGCACGGGCCGTGGCCGAACGACTGCTGTCCCATTTCAAACAGCCATTGCAGATGGATGAATTCCAGATAGAGGTACCTTTGCGCGTTGGCGTTCATACTTCTCAGGACAACCGACAGATCACAGCCAACCGGCTGGTCAACGATACGGTCAAACTGCTGCGGCAGCCGGCATCGCACGATGCCATCCTGTTATCACCGCAAACCCAGACGCTCCTTGCCAACAGCACGCAAGCAAGCACCGAACCCGACATCGTTAATGAACTGCTCCAACAGCAACAGGACAACAGCGCAAGCGCGTTTATTGACACGCTCATGCCTGCGCTCACCGCCATGGCAGAGGAAGACAGAATGGTTCTGGTGGACCGGCTGCTGGATCTTTCTACCCGCACGCCATCACGGCTTGCGTGCCAGTAACACTGCCCGGCGTGGGGCCGGGTACCCTTCACGGGTTCGGGTCGGGTCATCCGGGTCAAGAAAGTCTGGCAGGGACTGAAAACGCATCCACGGCGTGGCGTGCTGCTCTTCCACAGTGGTTACGGCTTCGTCAACACAACGTACATCGGTAAAGCCACAGCGCTCCAACCAGCGTGTCAGCATGGCCACCGACGGCAGGAAAAACACATTGCGCATCACCGCGTAACGATCTTCCGGCATCAGCACGGTGCGCTCATCGCCTTCCACCACCAGGGTTTCCAGCACCAGCTCCCCTCCGGGAAAGAGCGCTCCCTTCAATTCCAGAATATGGTCCAATGGTGATCGGCGGTGATACAACACCCCCATGGAAAACACCGTATCGAAATTCTGCTGCTCCGCAGGCAATTCTTCCATTCGCAGCGGCAAAAACCAGACAGGAACCTCCGGCGCGTATCGCTTCACCGCAAGATACTGGACAAGAAACAGGATGGTCGGGTCGATCCCCACGACCTGACTCGCCCCCTCTGCAGCCATGCGCCAGCAGTGATAACCACTACCACACCCCACATCCAGTACACGGCGCCCGTCGAGCGGCGAAAGATGCGGCGCAACCCGCTGCCATTTCCAGTCAGACCGCCATTCGGTCTCCACCTGCACGCCAAAAAAGTTGAACGGCCCCTTGCGCCAGGGGATCAGCCCTTCCAGCGCGGCTTTCACTCCTTCAAGGGGATGCTCACCCGATTCACCAAGTGTCAGGGTGTCTGCGCCAAGCTGGTGGAACGCAGGCCCCGGCGGCAAGGCCTGCAACGCGGCCATCCAGCGCGACAGATCCCCATGGGGCTTGTCGATTAACCGGGACCGGGTCAGCGCCAGCAGGGTATCTCGTGTTGACGGTGAGAACGTCTCTCCCAGCGCTTGCCCGCATTCATCAAGATAACGTTCGAGCATCAACGCACCGCCAACAGAGACATGAAATTAAAGCAACGAAACCAGACATGGATCTGACGATAACCCGCCTGCCGAAGCCGCGCCTCGTGAGCGGCCAGGGTTTCCGGTATCAACACGTTTTCCAGCGCATTACGCTTCTGGCTGATTTCCAGCTCCGAGTAGCCATTGTTTCGTTTGAACGCATGATGCAACTCGATCTGCTGGGCATCTTCCTCAGCCTCTTCGAAACGGATTTTTTCCGACAGCACCAGAATCCCTCCGGGTACCGTCGCCTCCGCCAGGCGCCGAATCAGATCATCACGCTGCGCCAGCGGAATAAACTGCAAGGTGAAATTCAACACCGCCATGGAGCAGGGGTCGAACGACAGGGACGCTACATCCGCCTCAGTCAACGTGACCCGCTCGGCCAACCCTGCCTCCCGCAGCAGGACACCTGCCTGCTCAATCATGGCCGGGGAATTATCCACCGCCACGATGGGCACCCCAACCTCACGGGTCAGTGCCGCCATGGCCGTCGTCGCAGCCCCCAGCGAACTGCCAAGGTCATACAGACAGGTGCCGGCCTGGGCGTAGCGCGCCGCCAGCACCCCGATCATGTCGATCATGGTGGGATACCCGGGCACCGAACGCCGAATCATATCGGGAAACACCTTTACGACGGTTTCATCGAAGGAAAACCGGGCCACCTGATCATGGGCCGTGGCGTAGATGCGATCCTGCTGGTCTGACATAGCAATCCTGGATAACGGTCAAGGGCGCGATTATAGCTGCCTGATCCCCTGCTGTTGAGGGCCGCCCGATTAGCGCCTTATCGCAGCGCAAACACCGCCACTGTGACACCCGCGGAACCACACAGGAGTCTGACGTCCAGCCAGTCGCACATCTTGTCGTCCCGGGTGAACCATAAAAAAGCCCGGCAGAGCCGGGCTAAAAGAATACAGAAAACAACAAAGGGTTATTTGAGACTCAGGCGCAGGTTCGGATTGAAGTCTTCGTCCGCCAGGTCATCCAGATAGGCATTCACGAATTCCCGGGTATCCACACTACCCCGCTCTCCCAGACGAGCCATGGCTTCACCCAGGCTCAGGGGTTGGCCATCCAGATTGACGGTAGTGCCAGACAGGCTCAGCCCCATATCAATAACGGCGTATTCGAGGTTCTCGGCATGCATGCCATTCACCATATGGCTGAGTACGGTCTGACCGTCAGCGCAAGATACGGACAGCAGCTCTGCGCCGGCGGTCAGCGCCACTTCGCCACTTTCGATCATTTCGTCAACCAGTGCACCGTAAGCGCTTTCCTGGCTGGCGGCCTGACAAAGACGGCTGGCGCTACCTGAAGTCAGTTGGGCCTGTGACACGGATGAAACGGCAGCCAGCAACAACACCATCAACGTACGCATGTGGGATCCCTCGAACCACGATGAAAGAATGAGCGAATTATACGAACAAATAGTTACCTTTGGTAACCGCAATCCTGTAAAAAGGTTTAAATTGTATGACAATCCAGTCCTTTTTTCGTATCCAGGGTGTCACATAACCGTCATTCCCGGTGACTACCCTTTGCCGGGTCGGTCAGGGAACGATTCGGCACAACCTTTGCTTGGCCTTTCAAGTGTATTGGGAATAGCAGTGAAACCGTCTCATCCCGCTGATGTCAGGAGTCCTGAAGTATGACTAGCGAAGCAATCCCTGTCGTATCCCCCCCCGTACGACTTGTCCCATCGCTGCCGCTGCTTGCCCCCGGTTTGAGTGGCAGCGGCCTGCTAATGGTCACCGACGTTCGTCTGCAATTGTTGGGCATGGCACTGTTTTATGGCGGGTTACTGTTGGCCGCCGCCGGAACCGCACATCACGTAATCGCGCGCCAGCCCCTTTCCGGAACACTGACCGCCATGCTGCTGCTTTTTGTGGCAACCTTGAGCATGTCTCCTGCACTGCCAGAATCAGTGCAGGATGTATTGGTCGTACTCCTCCCGTAGGACGACAGGAAATTCAGGGGTTCACACCCAGGAAGTCGGATAACGCCCGTTGTAATGCAGCCAACGACAGCGGTTTGATCAGCTGACCGGACATCCCCGCTTCGCGAATCGGCCCCGCCTGCTCTGCAACTGCGTGAGCACTCAGCGCCAGAATCAGGCAGGGCTCCCAGCGCTCACGGCGCTCCAGATTGCGGATCTCCCTGGCGCAGCGAAAGCCATCCATGACCGGCATATCCAGATCCATCAGGACCAGATCAAACCCGCCTTCCGCAGCATGATAGGACTCCAGCGCCAAAGCACCGTCTGCCGCGATGTCGATCTGATTCACCCCCAGTCGTTCCAGATATCCCCGGGTCACCATCTGGTTGACCGGGTTGTCCTCTGCCACCAGCACCCGCAACTCTGCAGTACGCTCCGGCACCTGCCGCCGCGTGAGCACAGGAGGAACCGACATGGATGCCCCGCTGAACAGCAGCAGCAGCTCATGCACCGTCAACACAGAGCGTCGCAGCAGGGACACCCTGTCTGGCAGGCCCTCCGGTTTTTCGTAACGCATCCCCACCAGTAGCACCACGTGGATATCCGGGCACTGGCTCGCCGCCACCGCCAACTGCTCCTCCAGCACCGTCAAGGGAGGCAGCCCATTCACCAGCAGAATTGGCGCCCCCTTCGTGGCATCAAGTTCTGGCAGGGGCGCCCCCGGAACGAGAGTCTTGATGGCGGCAAAGCGGGGATCGTCATTCAACCAGTCCCGCAAGCTGCCCTGATAGTCCCACAGCCAGGCAGGGGGGGCCGGTACTTGAGCCATGGGCACCGCATCCTGCTCTACCGGCAACTGGATCGAGAAGCTGAATCGTGCCCCTTTGCCAGGGGCGCTCTTCACACTGATCTCGCCGCCCATGAGCGCGACCAGCTCACGGCTGATAGACAGCCCCAGTCCGGTGCCACCATAGTGACGGGCCGTGTCCGGTGAGGCCTGGGAAAAACGTTGAAACAGACGAGACTGCTCCTCCGGGCTCAGGCCAATGCCGGTATCGGTGACCGCGAACGTCAGCAGAGGCGTCTCGCCAGCGTTCTTGCGGCTGGAAAGGGTCAATACCACCCTGCCTCTGCGGGTAAACTTCACCGCATTGCCCAGCAAGTTGATTAGCACCTGACGCAGACGAATGGCATCCCCCACCACCACCGAGGGGCAAAGCTCATCCACATCCAGCACGACGACGGTGTCGTTATCGCTGGCCTGCAGGTTGAACATCTGGGCGCATTCCACCATCAACGATGGCAAATCAAATGGTTCCGCCACCAGGTCCAGTTTGCCGGCTTCAATCTTGGAATAATCCAGCACGTCGTTGACCAGGGTATTCAGGGTACGCCCGGCCGTTTCGATCAAACCGATGTATTCCTGCTGCCGGGGCGACGGGCTCGTTTCGCGCAGCAGTTCAGCCAGACCGATCACACCGTTAAGTGGAGTGCGGATCTCATGGCTCATGCGGGCCAGAAACAGGTCCTTGGCCCGGTTCTCGGCCCGTGCGCGAATGGCCCTCGAATTGTAGCGATACAGCATCAAGGCCAGCCCCAGCAACATCGCATACAGCAACATCACGGCGGCGATCTGCAGGGTATTGCGGCGCAATTGCTGGTCGAGATTGACCTGATGAAGACGGCTTGCCAGCAGTACCAGCATTTCTGACATACCGGACAGGGAGTGCATGGCACGGTGGCCGCGATCATAGGCCTCTTCCCAGTCCAGCTCCACCCGAGGGGCCAGAATCATGCCCTCCTCAACCCAGCCCAGATAGCGCTGAACTTCGGTTTGCACCAGATGCCACTGTTGCTGCAGACGCACCGCCCCAGTACGGGCGACCAGCGCCTTGATCTCACTGTCGATGATGGTGAGCTGGTGGTTCAGCTGCTGCCAGGCGTTTTCGAGACGCCGGGCATCGTTGTCACCCAGGTATCCACCCCGAAAGCTGACATACAGGGCAAGTGCACGGATCAGGCCGATATTTTCCCGCGCCACCCGGAAAGACCCCAGCGGCAAGGACAGCACTTCATTGGGCCCCAGGCCCTGATTATTGGACAACTCGGACACAAACAACAGGGTGGACAACGCATTACTCAGACGTTCGTTCACCTGATTCACGTTATCAAATGGCCCCACCACATCTTCGAGCGGGATACCGGTTTTGACCGTTAACGTCGACCAGGCCTCACCCAGCAATGCAGCCTGCTCGTTAAGTCCGGGGACATCCCTTAACCGTGCATTGAGCAAAAAAACCTGCAAGCGACTGGCTGCCCGTGCCTGACTCAGGTTGTAACGGGAAAGAATGTCCGGGTGCTGGGTATGAATGGTGACCGCCGCCAGATCGCGCATATCACTCAGCGGATCGAGCGCCGCCAGCCCTTCCTGAAACAGCGCCAGATCATCAGCCGCCGCCGCATGGGTGTGCTGCACCGCCAAACGCTGCTGCACCATCATGAAGACGGCGATAACAAACGGCACAGAGATCAGAGCCACCAACATGGCCACCGCCTGCCCACTCTGCAATCCACTTTGTGATGGTCTTTCCATCAACCTGTCCCGAAAAGGGGTGTACATAGGGAATCTCTGACTCGCTCCTTGCATACCCAATGTACCTTCAAAAGCGCGCCCTTCTCTGCCCTTTGGCCTTCGAGGGGGCGAACAGACTGAGCACGCAAGGAGCAAGTCCGAGGTCTCCCTAGTTTGCCACCACTCAACACCATGAACACGCGAAACCCAAGCGGCTACTGTAAAACGTTGCTACAACGTTCCGGTGCTTCTGTTCCGTGTTGTGCTAACCTCGTGCCAATTATGACTGCCTTCACAACGTCGACTGCACCGATGAAAACAACACTATGCCGCTCAGGCCGTGTAACTCTTTTGCTGGCATGCCTGCTGACGCTGCTGCTGGCCGGCGGCTGCGCCACCCCGCCTGAAAGCAAAGATGAAGGTTCACTTCACGCCCAAAAGCTCAACAAACTCAAAACCAGCACCGATGCCAAACCCAACCCGCCTCAAAGCCTGACCGCTGCGCCGGCTGAACTGGAGCACTATTCGTACCCGCAAAACCTGGCGGGAATGACCTTTAGCGGCGAGATCAGTTCCGCGCATGCCCGCACATTCCGCTATCAGCACCCGGACAATCAGGAATCGCTCTATATCATTCTCAGCGCTCTCCCCGCCGGTTGGCAGGAAATGGACCAGAACCGTTCAGTGGCCAGCTTCTACAGTGAAATCCGCCAGCGGCGGGTGCAACGGGCCCTGAGCAACCCGGCCAATGCCCTGTCGATTCTCAATGAAACGCTGGTCGACCTGGAGGGCTCCCCCTCCGCACAGGTACAAATGCGCTGGATCGAACCCGGTAAACCGGTGCAAAACCAGGCCCTGCTGATCACCCGTGATGCCAATGTATTCATTCGCATCAATAATGCCAGCTATCAGCAAAATACCCGCTGGCTGCTGCAACAAACCAAACGGGCACTGGCCGAATTTCGTGCAGCCCAGAGCGCACCAGAAGCCCACAAGAGTGGCGCGCCGGCCCCTTAGTCCTCGTTCGACAAGCAAGCCAACAACGACTGCGCTACACTCGCACCTACTTCTGCCCGCCCCACTGGCCTCTGCTCGCATGACATCCTCGACCTTTTCCCCCATCCAACCTGCGTCCGTCGACTGGCAAGACAACACCCCCGTCGCGACAGCTTATGATGACCCCTACTTCTCCCGGCAGGATGGCATGGCGGAAAGCCGCTACGTATTTCTCGAAGGCAATCGGTTGCCTGACCGATTCGCCGCCCTCTCGCCCGGAGATCTCTTCGTGGTGGGGGAGACCGGCTTTGGTACCGGCCTTAACTGTCTGCTCGCAGCGCAGCTTTTTTTGCAAACCGCACCGAGCCAGGCACACCTGCACCTGGTCTCGGTAGAAAAACACCCGCTGACACTGGACGATATGCACACCGCTCTGGCGCACTGGCCGGAACTGTCGCCACTGTCTCGCGCCTTGCTGGCCGAGTATCCCCCTGCCACCCCCGGCCAGCATCGGCTCAAACTTCACCCCAATATCAGCCTGACGCTGCTCTACGGCGAGGCCGAGCGGTGCTGGCCTCTCTTCCGGCACCCTGTCGACGCCTGGTTTCTGGACGGTTTTGCCCCCGCCTGCAACCCTGATATGTGGCAACCGGCCCTGTTCGCCCAAATGGCCAGACTCAGCCAGCCGGGAAGCACCTTGGCCACCTTTACTGCGGCAGGTTTTGTCCGCCGCGGCCTGCAGGAAGCCGGCTTCGAGATGAAAAAGCACAAGGGCTTTGGGCACAAGCGACACATGCTGATCGGGGAAATCCACCACGCGACTCCTGATCCCACCCCGACCTCAGCGCCCAGCGTCATCGTCGTCGGTGCCGGGCTTGCCGGTGCTACCACCGCTCACGCTCTGGCGGAGCGCGGTTGTAAAGTCACCGTGCTAGACGCCGATGGCATCGCCCAGCACGCCTCCGGAAATCTGGCCGGAGTGGTCTACAGCACTCCCAGTGCCCACCTGACCCCGCAAAACCGCTTCTACCAGCAAAGTTACAGCCACGCCTTACGCTGGTTAGCGCGCCAGGCATTTCCGCGTGACGAGACAGATGGACAACTCAACGGTGTCCTCCAGCACTATGTGGATGACAAGCAGCGGGAGAAACTGACCCAGGCCATGGAAACAGGGGCCTGGCCCTCTGCCTTGCTCATCGCAAAGGGGCAGCACACAGCCGAGCTGGTGGGGGGCGGCTATCTTCGACCGGCGCGATGGTGTCAGCACTTGCTGAACCACGACAACATTCGCATCGAACAAGCGCGCGTCATCGCGGTACACGAAGGCAAGCCCGCGACGGCCACATTGGACAATGGGGAAGACCGGCAAGCCGATGCCATTGTGCTATGCACCGCAGCCAACACCGCAACCCTGCCAGGCCTGCAGTGGCTACCACTCAAACTGATTCGGGGACAGGTGAGCTACTGTCAGGCCACCGACGCCTCCCGCCTGTGGCAGCAGGCACAATGCCATGGTGGGTACCTGACCCCGGCTCTGGATGACCTGCATTGTGTCGGCGCCACCTTTGATCTGCACAATGACAGCCCCGTGGCCAGCGAGCAGGATGATCAGGCCAATCTGGCACAGCTTCAGCGCTATCTTCCCCAGCGATGGCTGGAGCTGGGTGGCGAACATATCCACATCGTGGACCGTCGCGTGGCTTTCCGGTGCCAGAGTATCGATTTCCTGCCCCTGTGCGGTCCCCTGCCCGTTGCCACCGATAACCCCCACCGCTCTGCTACTGGCCTGTATCTGAATCTGGCCCATGGCAGTCGCGGCATTACCGGCACCCCCTTATGCGCCGACCTGATTGCCGATCTGATCTGCAATCATCCACTGCCTGTGGACCAACAACTGGTTGACGCCCTCGCGCCAGACCGGTTTATTGTGCGCAAACGTAAAAAACAATCAGGATGGACACCATGAACCTCGTCAGCTTGCCGATCACCGCCGTCTACGCCGCCCTGTGCGGTTTTCTTGTCATCGCCCTGGCTGCCAACGTGGTGCGTTTTCGCCTGGGCAAGAAAGTGTCGCTGGGGGATGGCGGTCACAAAGATGTGAACCGCGCCATTCGCGCCCACGGCAACACCATGGAATATGTGCCACTGGCGCTGCTGCTGATGGCCCTGCTGGAAATCAACGGCGGCGGTGACACTGCCCTGCATATCTATGGCGCCCTGTTACTCGGAGGTCGCCTGCTCTATGCCTACGGCATGCTGGTGCCCAAAAGCAGCGCCAACCCACCCCGCCAACTCGGCATTCTAACCAGCTGGATTGTGATTCTGGCGGCCGGGGTGCAGTTGCTGATCATCTAAAGACAGCTGCGAGCTTCGAGCCACGAGTCGCGCCAGAACTCGATACGTTTTTAGCATCTGTTCCGCGCCTCGCCGCTAGAAGCTCGCAGCTCATAGCTTGTTTTTTCACTATTCACTGTTAACTGTTCACTGATTTTTATGCCCCTCATCGTTCCCTGGAAAGACATCCCCGCCGACACCCTCGACAACCTGATCGAGGAATTCGTCACCCGTGATGGCACCGACTACGGCGACACCGAAATCCCCACCGCCACCAAAGTGGAGCAGGTCCGCCAGCAGCTCAAACGAGGCGAAGCATTTGTCGTGTTTGATGAAACGACCGAGAGTGTGGGGGTGATGGGAAAGGAGCAGGCTGATGAGGCAGTTAACAGTGAATAGTTAACAGCGTCGCGAAAGCGACCTGGGGTTGATCAACGTATGAGGCCGCGCTCAGATTCTGGGCGCGGCCTCATACGTTCAAGAACTAAAAAGGTTGCTCGCGCAACTGTTCACTATTCACTGTTAACTGTTAACTCAAGAAATCGCCCCCTCACGCGCCCACTCACACCTCACCCTCAAGGGCATGTCTGAGGGCTCGTGATAAACGTCGGCGCTGTCCCAGACAAAGGTGTGGAAGCCGGAAAGTTCGGTCTCCAGATGCACGACGGCGTTGACCCAGTACATGCTCTTGAGCAGCGATTCGAACTTGGCGATCCAGTGTTCCCATTCGTATTCCACCGCACGGTAAGACATGCCAAAGTGAATTACCTGGGTCTGGAAGGTGCCCCCCATCAGATCATCGCCCGGCACGGAAAACATTTCGCGACAAAGAAACGGCCACTCATCCGCCTGGGGTAACTGGCGTATGGCACGACGGTTCTGAAAGCAGCTGGCCTTGCGCTCCTGCAAAGAGCCAAACGGCAAATGCTTGATGCAGCCGTAAACGATGGACTCGTTATCCAAAAAACACCCCGACGAACAGAATCAAGCGACAAGCTTACCGTGACCCGACCACAAAAATACAGGGACTGGCTCGCTTTTCCCTTCGCATCCCATGTTTGTGCGATTGCCTGTTTTCCAATTGCCCGCAGCCGTGCCCGAACGGTGGGCGAGGGATACGCAAGATTGTATGAGTTCCCGACAGGACAGAATACCTCCTCCAAAAAAACGGGCGCCAATGGCGCCCGCTTTTGGAACAGCACTCAACCTTAAAGGTGGATACCACACTCCGTCTTGTTGTTGCCCTTCCAGCGACCTTCGCGGCCTTCACCCTTAAAGGTACAATGGCTGCAACCGATGGAGTCATAGCCTTCTTCCACCAGTGGGTGAAACGGCAGGTCATGCTCGCGGATGTAATCGTCGCGTTGCTCCTTGGTCACGTCGATCATCGGGTTGAACTTGATCATCCCGCGACGCTCTTCAAAGATTTCCAGGCCAGAACGATGCTCGGTGGTCCAGCCCATCAGGCTGGAAATCCACAAGTCATAGTTTTCCTTGGCCTCTTCCAGCGGAGTGACCTTGTTCACCTGACAGCACAGATCAGGGTCGGTCTCCCACATACGGTTTTCCTGTGAAACCTGGTGGTGATCCGGGTCTGGCTTCACATCAATAACGCTCAAGCCAAATCGTTCAACCAGATAGTCCTTGTACTCCAGCGTCTTGTCGAAATGGTAGCCGGTATCAATGAAATGGATCGGCTGCTGCGGACGAATGCTGGAGATGATATGCAGGAAATAGGCGGAGGTGGCGGCGAAAGAAGACGTCACCATAATCCGCTCAGGGGGAAAGTCCTGATATACACGACGGATACGCTCTTCAAAGCTCAGCGAACGATAGACACGGTTCAGCTCCGCCAGGGTGTCCTTCGACAGGCCCGCCGTGTTGTCACCAAAACGTGTAATCAGCTGTGCACTACCCATGATCTTTCACTACCTCAAAACAGGATTTGCGAGGGGTCATCATAGGGGGCCAGAGAATATAATAAAGGAATATATGGTGATACTTTTATTCCATTAATGAATATGCGTGCTCTCCCCCGGCACTGTCGATGCCATGTCGCTACGGGACCATATAGATCCATATTTGCATATAAAGATCAGGCGATGTCGGCTGCCTCTCCCCCTGGAACGAGAACCGGTTCACCCTGAATCGTCTTTTAACAATTCCGGTCGAACTTGTGGCGTGAGGGCGGTCGGACCGTGCAGGCACCGGTGAAACATCACTGGTACATCGCTTCCCTTATTTTGGAGGGGAGTATCTGACAAGGAGATGAACCATGAATAAACGGATGACAACCCTCGGCGCCCTGCTGCTGTCTGCCACCTTCGCCGCCACAGCCTCTGCCCAGCAACCAGGCAACCCGGGCAGCCCCAACGCTGCAACGTCGCAGCAGCACCCCCCCATGCAACAACAGGCCCCCATGCAACAGCCTGACCTGCCCAAGGCCTCCGAGTTTTCCAACAAGGATCTGGAAGCCTTCGCAGATGCCCAGCAAGAAATGGGTGAAATCCAGCAGAAGTACTCCGACAAGTTGATGTCGAAGAAAGACCAGCCTGAAGAAGCCATGAAAGTGCAACGCGACGCCCAGAAGGAAATGGTGCAAGCCGTGAAAGACAGCGGACTGGAACTGAAGACCTACAACCAGATCGCCCAACTGGCGCAATACGACGCGGACTTCCGTGCCCGCATCCAGGAAATGATGTAAGCCAGAGACAACAACGCCGGCTTTTGCCGGCGTTGTTATTCGTGCGATCAACCGGTCGGGCTATTACAACCGGAATACCGCACCCAGCACATAGCGACGTCCATCCAGTGTCGAGCTGTAGCCATCTTCGATGGTGATTTCCTTGTTCTCCACGTTATAGACACCAAAGTTGAAGCTCATGTCCTGCTTGGGCGTGAAATTCAGACCCACGTCGTAGTAGTAGTAAGCATCATGCACGGAATCCGGATCGAGATCCGTGGTGGCATTCCCTCGCACCACCAGCAGATTGCCAGACGTCTCACCCCGGTAGTTGATCTGCGACCACAGGCCAAGACGGTTAGTCACCTCCCAGTTCAGTGACGCATTGAACATGTGCTTGGGATTATCGTTGAGCGGAACCCCTTGCTGCTCACCATCAGCGTACTCGCTTTCGGTATAGGTGTAGTTATGGCGATACAGCAGGTTATCGAGGATACGATAGTCCAGCGTATGCTCGATCCCTTTCAGCTGTGCCTCATCCAGGTTGACCGTGGTCGTATAGCCATTCGGGTTCGCTGGATAGGTGGTCCCGTTGTAGTCACACTCGACATTGGGCTGGCAGATACGATCCGTACGAGTCAGCTTGTTCTCGTAATCGGTCTGGTACAGCGTGATACTGGTATTCAGGCCCATTTCCCGGTTGTCGAAGATAAAGCCAAACTCCTGGTTAAGACTGGTTTCCGGCACCAGATCCGGGTTACCCAGACGTACACCTCCACGGGAGTTCATACCAAACTCAGGCGAAGCCGAGCGCAAGTCGGCCACTTTGAAACCACTGGTTACGCCACCTTTCAGAATGAAAGAGTTGGTCAGGTGATACACCAGATAGGCTTTGGGTGATACTTCATCGCCGAAATCTTCGTTCTTGTCATAACGGCCACTCAAGGTCAGCGCCAGGCTGGGGGTAATCGCCCACTCGTCTTCCAGGTAAGCCGCCCAGTGGTAGCGTTCCAGAATTTCGTCCGGGTTCATGGTGTTCACTTCACCACCGTCTTCCAACTCTTCCAGCTTGTAATTAAGCCCACCGGTTACGGTGTGACGGCTCAGGAAGGTCGTCGCTTGAGTGTTCACCGACAGCACGGAGCTTTCCACATCACTCATCCGGTTGGCCGAATCATCATAGTTGATGTAGGAATTCCAGATCATACGATCATAGTTACCTTCGTGGGTCACGAAGTAGGTTTCACGCACTGAACGGCTATAGTTCACATCGCTGTCAGCATCCGTGGCGTTAGGATCCAGACTGACTCCAGCACGGCGGGAGCGTTCACCCTGGAAGAAGTTATTGCCCAGCGTGAAAACGTTGTGCTCATTCAGGTTGTAAGCGAACTTGGTGCCGAAGTCCTTCTGCTTGTACTCCGGAGTAGAGCCATCGCCCACATAGGTGCTTTCGTCCACGCTCTGGAAGCCACCGGTAAACTGCATGGACATCTTGTCTTGAACCAGCGGCGCATTGACGACCAGGCTGCTCTGGAAGCTGTCAGTGCTGGTGGTGCTGTCGGCATCTGCCAGCGTCGCCTGGGTGGACACACTGCTGCTCCACTCATTGAGCACCTTGCGGGTGATGATGTTGACGATCCCGCCCATGGCATCGGTGCCGTAAAGTGAAGACGACGGCCCGCGAATAACCTCGATCCGCTCAATAGCTTCCACCGGCGGCAGCAGATTGACACTGTTGCCCCCGACGGTGCCCCGAAACAGGTCAAAGGCGTCACCACCGGCAATCGGCCGACCATCGATCAGGAACAGGGTATACTCAGGCGCCATGCCACGGATGGAAACACCCTGCTCGACACCGCTGCCGACTATATTGACACCCGCCACATTACGCAGCGCATCGGTAATATTGGTATAGGACTTGTCGCGAATTTCATCGCCGGTGATTACCGACATAGTGGCAGGGGCTTCATTGATGTTCTGCTCGAAACCGGCCGCAGACACCACCACAATAGAATCCAGCTCATTCGCTTCCTCTGCGTGAGCTCCCCCGGCAATCGCGGCAGCAACCAGGACGCTCAGGGCCCGTTTGGGAAAAGAAGACGACCGCAGGGGATCAGCATTTCGGCAAGTAAAAGACATTTCAGGCTCCCAAAATTAAAACAACGCTGGTTGTTACCCACCCGAAGCCCGCTCGCTCGTCGTTCCCCATCTGGCTAAATCAGGCTTTTTGTTGTGGAGGGTTTGCCAGCAACCCGGGTGGATACACCCGACAGGAGCCGAATGATATTCGTTACTATTTGCAAATAAAGTCAATTTACATTCTATACAGGGTCTGCCGCAGGCAGGCTGATATGCACACGCAAGCCCGGGTGGGCGTTTTCTGCCCACATATCTCCATCCAACCGGTGCACCGCTCGGCTGGCGATACTCAACCCCAGCCCGAACCCACTCCGATCACGAGCCGCATCCAGCCTGACAAAAGGTGCGAAGATCGCTTCAAGGCTGGACTCCGGCACACCGGGCCCCTGATCCGTTATGGTCAGATGCCAACGGCCTGCCCGGGGTCTACCGACCAGCGACACCTCCCCCCCCTCAGGAGAATGACGCACGGCGTTGCGCACCAGGTTTTCAAATACCTGGGCCAGGGCATTGAGATTCCCCTTGATGGCAGCCCCCTCTGGCAGGTCAACGGGAAAACGGGATAACGGCCAGTCACTTTCAAAGCCCGCGTTCTCGGTGACCATGTCCCACAAGGCAGCCACCGGGATCGACTCCAGGCTGTCTGCCGACGCAGTGTCCTGCCAGCCCAGTGCAAGGGTGTCGTCCACCAGGGTGCGCATGCGTTCCAGTTCTGCTGCCACCCGTTCGCGCAACGATGCCTCATCCAGCGGCCCTTCCAGTGCAACGGCAAGGCGACTCAACGGGGTACGCAGCTCATGAGACATGTCGTTGAGCAGCTGGCGCTGGGTGGCCAGCATGGCAGACACCTGCTCAGCCATGTGGTTGAAGCTGCGGGCCAATTCACCAAATTCGTCCGGACGATCGGCCAACGGGGAAGCCACCCGGGCATCCGCATCATCCTTGAATCGCAGCACCTGTCGCTGCAGGGCAAGCAAGGGCAACCGCGCACGCCAGAACAGGAGCAGCCCAAGAATCAGTGCCGAGAAGGTCGGCACCCCAACCAACAGCAAATTTTCGAACAGCGGCCAGTTCTGGCCGGGACGATAGCGGGGAGGCAGCTGCATAATCAGCCTGCCCTGCTCCGGCACCGTCGGAAACAACAACCCGATGTAGGGCATATTGGCGCCGTAGCGGAAACTCATTCGGCCATTGATACCGCGTTGGAAACGCAGCCCTGAACGCTCGCTTTCCGTCAGTGGGGTGCCACTGAGGGACTGGTCCCGGTCGTTGACCACCATGATGTCGCCACTTTCGCGGTGGCGCATGACCGCCAGCCAAGCCGCCACCCCCGGCTCTCCCCCCGTCAGCCAAGCCTGCTCTGCCTCACGGGCATAGCCATGCAGCACCTGCTTGCCATCTTCATCCAGCCGCTGGGCGTTATTGCGTAGCTCGCCGGTGAGCCAGACACCAAACACCATGGTTGCCACCGCGGTGGCAACCAGCACCAGCGCCAGGCGCCAAAGCAGGGAGAAACGTCGAAAAGTCTTGAGCATCTAGGGAGCCTCTGAATAACGCCTTGCGTGCCTAGTCTTTCAGGCTGGCTCGCCCCCTCTATGGGCCAAAAGGTAAAGAGGGGCGCGATTTTGAAGGTGTATGTCCATCCATTGGCTCTTCACCTTCGAAAGAAGCGCAACAACGAGTGCGGGCCAGCCTGGAAGACCCGAAGGGCGCGGCCTGAAGCGCACATCTGCTGCGCCTTGCCCCTAGGAAAGGGAACCACCCTTACCGTCGAGACAAGACACAACAGCTGCACGCTTCAGGCCACGCTGAGCATGCAAGGCGTTATTCAGAGGCTCCCTAAAGAAGATCGGTGACGAGCGTGTAGCCTTGCCCCCAAACCGTACGAACAGGGGAGTCAGGAACGCCGCCCTCGCGGAGCTTGCGCCGCAGGTGGCTGACATGCAGATCAAGGCTGCGATCGTGTCGCCCACAGCCGCGATGGAGCACGGCCTGGTACAGGTGAGGCTTGCTCAGCACCTGGCCGCGGTTTTCGAGCAAGACCTGAAGCAGCCGGAACTCCGTTGTGGTCAGGGCCAGATCCTTGCCGTTATAGCAGGCCTGCTGCTCAGCATCGTGAAGCGCCAGCCCGCCACTGCTTTCCAGCTCTTGATGCACCTGCCGTTCCAGCGCTATCCGGCGCAGTACCGCATCAATACGGACACCCAGTTCCGCCATGCTGAAGGGTTTGGGAACATAATCATCCGCGCCCCCGATCAGGCCTTCGATGCGCGCCTCTTCATCACCCAGTGCCGATACCACGATTACCGGCACCGTGCTGTTCTTGCGCAATGCCGCCAGCAACTCCAGACCGTTCAGACCAGGCAACAGAATGTCGAGCAACACCAGATCGTACTGGCCGGAGCTGGCCTCAGACAGCCCCTTCTCGCCATCATCGCAGACACAGACCTGATACCTGCGCTCCGACAAATAGGCATGAAGATGCTGACCAAGGACGGCATCGTCCTCAATCACCAGCAAACGGGGAGAAAGTTGGGCAATCGCATTCATTTGCAAATGATAAGAATTTTCATTACACCAATCCAGCAGATTCTTGATCAAAATTCATCCTTTCCCCAGCAACCTTACATTCTTTACGCAAACCAACCTGTCTGACCAGAACAATTCTCATTACCATTGCTGCCACCTTTATCCACAGGCCGTTACGTGAACAAGAAACGCAAAGCCTTCTGGCTGAAACAGCTCCATCAATGGCACTGGGTCAGTTCCGCACTCTGCCTGATCAGCCTGCTGTTGTTCAGCATTACCGGCATCACCCTGAACCATGCCAACGATATCCCGGCAGACCCGGTCACCCGGACCGTGGAAGGCCAATTGCCCGACTCCCTTCTGGTCGTGCTGAGCCAGCGGCAATCCGGACCGCTACCGGCCCCGGTTCAGCAATGGCTGGACCAGGAATTCGCTCTCGACAGCACTGGCAAAGAGGCCGAATGGGCCCCCGATGAAGTCTATGTCGCCCTGCCCCGCCCCGGCGGAGACGCCTGGCTGGCCATTACCCTTGATAGCGGCGAGCTCATGGGCGAAGTCACCGACCGGGGCTGGATTGCCTTTTTCAACGATCTGCATAAGGGACGGCACACCGGCACGGTGTGGTTCTGGTTTATCGACGTCTTTGCCGTCGCCAGCCTGCTGTTCGCCCTTACAGGCCTTGGCCTGATGTTTCTTCATGCCAAACGGCGGCCTGCCACCTGGCCGGTCACACTGGCCGGTCTGGTGATCCCGTGGTTATTAATCATTTTCTTCATGCATTAAAGGACAACGCCATGCGTGTACTGACAACCCTGTGTCTCGCCCTGCTGGCCAGCCATTCCCTGGCCGCCAGCTTCAATGTGGAAGTGGAAGTGCCCCGCTTGCGGGTAGCCGAATACCACGCCCCGTATGTGGCCTTCTGGGTAGAAAACCCGGACCGCAGCACGATTGTGCCGCTGGGCCTGTGGTACGACGACCAGGAAAAGTGGCTCAAGGACATTCGTCAGTGGTGGCGACGCACTGGCCGTGGCCAGTCCAAGCCCTATGACGGCCTGACAGGCGCGACCCGGCCACCCGGCAGCCACAGCGTGGATTTCGGTGAGCTCGACGCGCTGAAAGCACTGCCCGCAGGCGACTACGAACTGGTGGTAGAAGCCGCCCGGGAAGTGGGCGGACGGGAGGTGCTGCGGCTGCCCTTCAGCTGGCCCGCAGACCAGGCCCAGAACCAAACCGTTAACGGCAGCAACGAATTGGGCACGGTCACCCTGACCATCACGCCCTGACCCGGAACCACACCCAGAACAGGATGAAGGAGAGAATTATGCGTTCCCTGATCAAACACCTTGGCCTGGCCACCCTGCTGGCCACTGCCATGCCCGCGCAAGCCCACAAACTGTGGCTGCTCCCCAGCCACACCGCGGTATCCGAGCCCCAGTGGATCACCGTCGATGCCAGCATCTCCAACGAGATTTTTGGTTTTGAGCGCGCCTACCCGGTAGACGGCGTGGAAGTCACCGGTCCAGATGGCAAGCCTGCTGCGGTGGACCATGTGACCCAAATGCACACCCGCTCCGTATTCGACGTAGAACTGGAGCAGGAAGGCAGCTATCGCATCGCCGTGGCCAAGCCCGGTTACTTCCTGATGTATGAAGTGGACGGCGAGCGCAAGCGGGGCCGTGGCAACGACGTCGACAAGATGCTGGCCGAACTGCCCAAGAACGCCAGCAATGTGAAGCTGATGGAAGTCCACAACCGTCTGGAGACCTTTGTCACCCTGGGGGCCCCGAACAAGACCGCCCTTGAGCCCACCGGCAAGGGGCTGGAGCTGGAAATGCTGACCCACCCCAATGACCTCTATGCTGGTGAAACAACCCGATGGCGCCTGCTGGTGGACGGCAAACCCGCCCCGGAACTGAAAGTAGAGCTGGTACCCGGTGGCACCCGCTATCGTGACAGCCAGGAAGACTGGAGTGTGACCAGTGACAAGAAAGGGCTTGTCGAAATCACCTGGCCCTCTGCTGGCCGCTATTTCCTGGAAATTGGCACCAGCGACGACAAAGCCACCCACAAGAAAGCAGAGCAACGCCGCCTGCAATACCTTGGGACCTTCGAAGTATTGCCAATGTAGCGACACTGGGCACTGGACACCCGGAGCCTAACGCAAAAAACCTCCGCACCCGGAAAGGTGCGGAGGTTTTTTCTAGCTTCCCGTTACTCAAGAAACCAGGTCGATCAACTCGCGCATGTCTTTCACGGCCTGGTGAAGGCCACTGATCACCGCACGGGCAATAATGCCGTGGCCGATGTTCAGCTCGTTCATGCCGGGGATCGCCGCGACCGGCAAGGTGTTGTGGTAATGCAAACCATGCCCGGCATTGACCACCAACCCCAGCTCCAGCGCCAGCGCTGTCGCCTTGCGGATACGCTCCAGCTCTGCGGCCTGCTCTTCCGGGGTTTTGGCTTCGGCATAATGGCCGGTGTGAATTTCAATGGTGGGTGCACCACATTCACTGGCGGCACGAATCTGTGCCGGATCAGCATCGATAAACAGCGACACATCGATACCGGCATCGGCCAGAGTCTTGCAGCACTGGGCGATCCAGGCCTGATTCGCGACCACATCCAACCCGCCTTCCGTGGTCAACTCCTCGCGCTTTTCTGGCACCAGACAACAATGTGCCGGTTGGACACGGGTCGCGATGGCAACCATTTCTTCCGTGGCGGCCATTTCCAGATTCATGCGTGTCTGCAGGGTCTGCGCCAGCAGCTCCACATCACGATCATTGATATGACGGCGGTCTTCTCGCAAATGCACGGTAATGCCATCGGCCCCCGCCTGCTCTGCTACCAACGCCGCCTGGACCGGCTCCGGGTATCGGGTACCACGGGCCTGCCGCAGGGTCGCCACATGATCAATGTTCACACCAAGCAATACTCTGGACATGGTTTTTTCCTTGTATCGAATTCTGTACTTAGCATCGCCGCCCAGCTTGAAGCCCGGTCGGGTCAGCGAAAAAGCTCCCGGCTTTTGAGGGGCCTGTCGCCAAGATGCGGAGCCAACAAGGCCCGGCACAGGTGCAGGGCAGCCTTGCGAGTTGCGGGTTGCCAGTCACCATTGATCACCGCCAGTAGATCATTTCCCGAATACCCCTGACTAGCCGCCAACAGTCCTTGCTCCGGGTCCAGTTGGTAATGGCGGCCAGCCTGTACGGGCTCCCCCTGTATATCCTGACTCAGGTCTATGCCGTAGCCCATTTCGTCCAGCAGCCCCAATTCAAACTGACGCAATACCACATCCTGTGGCTCCCCCTCGGCCAGCCAGCCAAGGGCCTGCTCGTAAAGCGGCCAAAGATCGGGGTGAGGGTCATCGCGGTGGAGCAGACGCGTCAGCAATTCATTGAGGTAAAAACCACAATACAGGGCTTTCCCCTCCAGCTTGACGGCGGAGCCTGCAGGCTCGCAGCTCCGCAGGGAATATAACTCCCCAGACGACTTCAGCTCGACCAGCAAGGGACGAAACGGCGCCAGCGAAGGGTCCTTGCGCCCTCCCCTGACCACCGCTCCGATACGGCCCAGACGGGGCACGAATAACTCGACAATCAGGCTGGTATTGCGAAACGGGCGCCGGTGCAGCAGCCAGGCGGGTTGGAGAGCGTCCTCAGCGTGGCTCATCGTAGCCAAGGGAACGCAGCGCGCGGGCGTCGTCAGACCAACCCGCCTTGATCTTCACCCACAGATTGAGCATCACTCGTCGCTCAATCAGCCGCTCGATATCCTCACGGGCCTGGGTGCCAATCTGTTTGATACGCTCACCCTTATCGCCAATCAGAATCTTCTTCTGACCCCGGCGCTCAACCAGAATCGCCGCCGAGATGTCAGTAACACGGGGGCCGTCTTCCCACAGCTCCACTTCTACACTGACCTGATGGGGGACTTCCTGGCCCAGCTGGCGTACCACTTTTTCGCGGATAATTTCAGCAGCCATGAACCGCAGGCTACGGTCCGTCAGTTGGTCCTCGTCATACCAGAAGTCCCCTTCCGGGAGACGCTCCACCAGGGCTTTTTCCAGCTCCAGCAGATTCTGTTCTTTCAAGGCAGACACCGGAATCACCGCGTCGAAGGGGTAACGCTCACTCAACGATTGAATGTGCGGCAACAGCTCAGCCTTGTCCTCAAGGCTATCCACCTTGTTGATAATCAACAGAACCGGCACGTCCGGGCTGGCCGGTAACAACGACAGAACATGCTCGTCCGCCGCCGTCCATTTCAGTCCATCGACCATCATGCACACCACATCCACGCCACTCAGGGTGGATACCGCCGCATCATTCATGGCCCGGTTCAAGGCGCGGTCCTGCCCGGTATGAATCCCGGGGGTATCGGCAAACACGATCTGGTAGTGGTCACGGGTATGAATCCCATGGATCCGGTGTCGTGTGGTCTGTGGCTTACGGGACGTAATACTGACCTTCTGCCCGATCAGGTGATTCATCAGGGTGGACTTGCCCACATTGGGGCGCCCGACAATGGACACCATGCCACAACGAGTGACGTTGGCATTCTCAGTCATACTGTTGCTCCAGCCAGGCCAGGGCATCCGCCGCCGCCTGCTGCTCAGCCTTGCGGCGACTGGCCCCCTGGGCCGCAAAAATTTTCTCCACCTGCTCCAACTCACAGGTCACATCAAAGGTCTGCTTCGGGGCCAGCCCCTCAACGTTGGTTACCTGATACACGGGCAGTTCAAACTTGCGCGCCTGCAGCCATTCCTGCAAGCGGGTCTTGGCATCTTTCTGGGCATTCTGCGGGGTGATTTTTTCAAGACGGCTTTCATACCAGGCCAACACCACCTGACGGCAGGTTTCTTCCCCGCCATCAATCAACATGGCGCCGATAATGGCCTCCAGCGCATCGGCAAGAATGGAATCACGACGGTAACCGCCGCTTTTCAGCTCCCCTCCGCCCAGCGTCAAATGGTCACCAAGGCCCAGTTCGCGAGCGACCAGCGCCAGCGTCTGGCCCCGCACCAGGGTGGCACGCATACGGGTCAACTGGCCTTCTGCGGCTTCCGGGAAACGGGAAAAAAGGGCCACCGAGATAATCTGACCGAGCTGGGCATCGCCCAGAAATTCCAGGCGTTCGTAATTGCGATGCCGGCTGACACTGCGATGGGTCAGTGCCAGTTCCAGCAAAGAGAGATCCTGAAACTGATAGCCCAGACGGGCCATCAGTCGGTTGAGGTCCTGAATCACTGGCGAACGTCTTTGGTAAAGTCTTCCTTGAAGGTCATGACAATGCTTACGTTATAAAACAACGGTTCGCGCACTTCATAATCCGTCGAGACCTTGAGAATCCCGCCTTCCTTTGAGATGCCCAAATCATCAACCTTGATCACATTCACCTGATTAATGGTAAAACGCTTACTCAAGGCATCACGGACTTCCCGCGGTGACATAAGTGCCGTTTTACTGTCCTGCATCAGGGAACGAATAGACGTACCGATAGTGTTGTTCTCCATATACGCCGGCACCATACGAAATGCAGCCGTACCCAGAACGACAACCACCAGTAGAATCACGGCCCAGCCAATCATGGAAATTCCACGTTGCTGTGAGGGCTTTGTCATCATTTTAGTTTGCCTCCACCTTGTCTATCGCACCATTACGAGAAAAGCTGGGCAGGGAGAAGATCGGTTTCCAGTGCATCCAGATCAGGAAGGCCTCCCCCACCACCAGCTCTTCAGGGACTATACCCCAAACCCGGCTGTCTTTACTGTTGTCACGATTGTCGCCCATCACAAAATAGGCTTTCTCGGGAATATTCCACTCACCCTCGATATCAATGTTCGGCTGCTTGCGGCCAGTAAACGGCGCGATCTGGCCCATGTGCCACATCATGTGGTCCACTTCACCCAGCTTTTCGATGTATTCCGCCTGCCAGTAACGACCGTTGTCGTCTTCCCGAACCAGCGTCTGTGAGACCAGTTCCCCGTTGACAAAGACCCGGTTATCGCGAATTTTCACCACATCCCCGGGCAGACCCACCACCCGCTTGATGAAATTCTGATTGCGGTTCTCAGGGTATTTGAAAACCATCACATCGCCGCGCTTCGGCTTGCCAGTCTCGATGATCTTGGTGTTGGTGACCGGCAATCTCAGACCATAGGCAAACTTGTTCACCAGAATAAAGTCGTTGACCTGAAGTGTCGGCATCATGGATTCCGAGGGAATAGTAAACGGCTCCACGATGAAAGAGCGAATCACCAGCACCACGAAGAAAACCGAGATCAACGAGTTGGAGGTTTCAACTGCACTGCCGATCGGGCCGCCCTTCTCCTTCAGTTTCAACAGCCTGTCGATACCCCACACCACCAGCGTCACGGCCAGGGCCAGGGTCAGCCAGAAACCAATATCGATATCCATCAATCATCCACCTTGAGTACGGCAAGGAAGGCTTCCTGGGGAATCTCCACGTTCCCCACCTGCTTCATTCGCTTTTTGCCTTCTTTCTGCTTCTGCAGCAGCTTCTTCTTACGGGAGACGTCACCGCCATAACATTTCGCAGTCACGTTCTTGCGCAGGGCCTTTACCGTCTGGCGCGCAATGATCTTGCTGCCGATAGCCGCCTGAATGGCCACATCGAACATCTGCCGCGGCACCAGCTCCTTCATCTTCTCGCACAGGGCCCGGCCACGGTAAGCGGACTGGTCCAGATGGCAAATCATGGCCAGGGCATCCACCTTGTCACCATTGATGAGCACGTCCACCCGCACCAGTTTGGTCGCTTCGAACCGCTCAAAGGCATAGTCCATGGAAGCAAAGCCACGGCTCACCGACTTGATGCGGTCGAAGAAGTCCAGCACCACTTCCGCCATGGGAATGTCATAGGTCAGTGCCACCTGCTTGCCCAGGTACTGCATGTTGATCTGGCTACCGCGACGTTCCACACACAGGGAAATCACGTTCCCCACAAACTCCTGGGGCACCAGGATGTTCACCCGGGCAATGGGCTCACGGAACTCTTCGATCTTGTTGCCTTCCGGCAGCTTGGAGGGGTTGTCCACATAGATAACTTCATCACTGGACAGCAGCAGCTCATAGACAACCGTCGGCGCTGTGGTAATCAGGTCCAGATCGTATTCCCGCTCCAGCCGCTCCTGGATGATTTCCATGTGCAACATGCCCAGGAAACCGACCCGGAAACCAAACCCAAGGGCATCGGAGGTTTCCGGTTCATAGAACAGCGACGCATCATTCAGGGTCAGTTTGGCCAGGGCATCACGGAAATCTTCATAGTCATCCGCACTCACCGGGAACATGCCCGCATAGACCTGCGGCTTGACCTTCTTGAACCCGGGAAGGGCCTTAACATCAGGCGTCTTGGACAGCGTCAGGGTATCGCCCACCGGCGCACCGTGGATGTCCTTGATGCTGCCGCTCACCCAGCCCACCTCACCGGCTTCCAGCTGTTTGGTCTCGGTACGCTTGGGGGTAAAGATGCCGAGCTGATCCACCACATGGGTCTGACCGGTGGATTTCACCAGAATCTTGTCGCCTTTCTTGAGCACGCCATGCTTCACACGCACCAGCGAAATCACACCCAGATAGTTATCGAACCAGGAATCAATGATCAGCGCTTGCAAATCGCCGTCACGCTCACCTTCAGGGGCGGGGATTCGTTCGACCAGCTGCTCCAGCAGGTCATCAATGCCCACCCCGGTCTTGGCGGACACCCGGCAGGCATCCATGGCGTCCAGCCCGATGATTTCCTCGATCTCGTTGATTACCGCCTCCGGCTCGGCCTGCGGCAGGTCGATCTTGTTCAGAACCGGCAGCACTTCCAGGTCCTGCTCGATGGCGGTATAGCAGTTGGCGACGGACTGGGCTTCCACGCCCTGGGCTGCGTCCACCACAAGCAGCGCCCCTTCACAGGCCGACAGGGAGCGGGACACCTCGTAAGAGAAGTCCACGTGTCCGGGGGTATCAATGAAATTCAGCTGGTAGGTCTCGCCATCACGGGCCGTGTAGTGCAGCGTCACGCTCTGCGCCTTGATGGTGATGCCACGCTCACGCTCCAGCTCCATGGAATCCAGCACCTGTTCTTTGAGCTCACGCTCACTGAGGCCGCCACAGACCTGAATAAAGCGGTCCGCCAGCGTGGATTTACCATGATCGATGTGGGCGATGATGGAGAAGTTGCGAATATTCTTGATGTCAGTCATAGGGCCTGTAAGCAATCAGTCGTTGCCGCGCCGGCCCGCGGGTCCGGGACCGTATCGTCACCGGAGCCCGGTGACACCAAAACAAAAACGGCAAACAATGGGCCGCGATTCTAGCGGATAACCGGGGCCAGTTGCACGGCACACCGCAGGGTGTGCCGCAAAAAGCCGGCCAGTGGACCCTATTGTAACTTCAGGGGCAGGAACCGAGGGTTGCCCTCCCGGTTCACCAGCGCCGCCACCGTGCCGGTTTCCGGCAGCTCAGCCACGGCCTGTGCAAAGGCTTCCGGGCTGTCCATGGGCACATTGTTGAGGGTCACGAGAATATCGCCCACGGCGATCCCCGCCTTGCGGGCTGGCCCTTCCTCCACAGCAGTGACGATGACCCCTGCCTTCAGCTCCAGTCGGCTCAGCTCGGCCGGGCTGGCCGCACGGACTTTCAATCCCAGGGCACTGCCCTCATCGGATTTACCCACGCCGCCCTGCAGGGCCATTTCCGGGTCATCCGGCAACAAACCTATGGTGACCGTCAACGCCTTCTCCTCGCCATCGCGGATCACGGTGACATCAGCATCTGTTTCCGGTTTCACCAGCCCAACCCAACGGGGCAACTCAGAGGAACGGTAAATAGCTTCGCCGTTAAATTCGGTGATGATATCGCCGGCCTGAATGCCTGCCGCTTCGGCCGGGGAATCCTTGAGCACCTGGGACACCAGTGCGCCACGGGGCTGCTTGAGACCGAACGATTCAGCCAGATCCCGGTCGACTTCCTGAATCAGTACTCCCAACCATCCACGGCTGACCTTGCCGTGATCCTTCAGCTGGGCAACGACATCCATGGCCATATCAATGGGAATGGCAAAGCTCACCCCCATGTAACCGCCAGAGCGGCTGAATATCTGGGAATTGACCCCTACTACCTGGCCCTTCAGGTTAAACAGGGGACCGCCGCTGTTGCCCGGGTTGATGGCAACATCGGTCTGGATAAACGGGACATAACTGTCGCTGGGCAGGCTGCGCCCCTTGGCGCTGACAATCCCGGCAGTCACACTGCTGTCAAAACCAAAGGGGGCTCCGATGGCCAACACCCACTCCCCTACCTTCAACTCGGCAGAAGAACCGATATCTGCAACGGGCAGATCTGCCCCGTCGACCTTGAGCAAGGCGATGTCACTCTGCTCATCCGCGCCAATCAGTTCGGCCGGCAATTCGCGGCGATCCTGCAAGCGCACCATGATTTCATCGGCATCCGCTACCACATGGTTATTGGTCAGCACGTAGCCATCGGCAGAAATAATGAAGCCTGACCCCAGGGAGCGGGCCTCCTGTTCTTCGGGAATAGAGGGCATCTCGCCCCCGCCAAACTGATCGAAGAAGCGACGAAACAGCTCGGGGATCTGCTCCATTTGCTCTCGCATGGAATTGGCATCGCGATGGGTCACTGTACTGATATTCACCACCGCCGGGCCTTCCTTCTCCACCAACAGGGTAAAATCCGGTAGTCCGGTAACCAGTGGCTCAGCAGAAGGTTTCTCAGATTCGGAACACGCCGTCAGCAAGGTGGCAAACACTACCAGTACCAGCCCGGCAAGCTGGAAAAAGCGGCTCATGACGTTCTCCTTATTTTTTCGCAGGATGGATCTCCACCGCCTGACAGTGGTCGTCCCCTGACCCTGTCACGCGGGGTTGGTAAGCCTGATTATGGCCATTTCGACGGCTGATGACACGATTGATGGCGAAACCGGCCAACAGACCTGTCATGCCAAGCAAAGCCGAGGCATCCACTGCCGTCACCGGCAGGGCCGAGCCCAGCAGGGCACCCACAAACAACAGCAACAACGGCAATCCGTAAACCCACAGGGCACCACGCATTAACGCGCCTTCAGGCAACGCCAACGTGACGGTGTCACCGGCTTGGAAATGGTCAGAATCGACGGGAACACGCAGCCGGGCACGTTGCCCGGACTGCTGTTGATTGATCAGATGATGGCCGCAGCCGGCCTTGGCCTTACAGGCCCCGCAGGTTGAAGCGCGCACAGTCTCGACCCAGATGGCTCCGGGTTCTACTGCCACGACAACCCCCTGCTCATGAAGCATCAGTGGCGCGCGTCCTGCACCCTGACGCTCTGGATAACACGCTCGGCGGTGACTTGCGGAATTTCACCCACCAGCGTCACCAGATACGCACCGCTGGGTGCCGTCAGACGACGACTGACTGCCACCGTCGGCCCGACCCGGCTAACCCCTTCTTCCACCGAACCGTCTTTCACTTCTTCCACAAACACCGTGAACGTCGCCAGACCATCGGAATAGCCCTGTGCGGCTACCGGCGCACGGTCATCTTCCGCATGGCGCCAATCCTGACCGGCCGTTTCAAAACCCGCCGGCAGCCATTCTGCGCTCAGAGCCAGTTTCTGCATTTCGTGGGACGGCGGCAGGCTGTTCAGATCACTCTGGCTGACCACTTCAGGCAGCGCGAAATCCTCATGAGTCAGCCCAGGAGCCAGCTCGATACTGACAAATTCCACACGCTCCAGCGCCACGCCACTGCCATCTACCACTTCAGACTTCAGCAACAAACGGCTGTCGCGATCCAGCCACAGGCGATAGCCATAACGGTGGGTATCCAAAGGCGCGACCCGCATGCGGGTCGCATTACGGCCAGCCACACGGCCATCACCGTCTACCAGAATGTTGTATTGCGCCGGGACATCTTCTGCCAACCGCTGGGCCAGGCCCAAGGGGCCGGTTTCAGTGCGGCTGATCCGCGTCAGGGTACGATCCGGATGCAGGCAAACCACTTCGTCGCCCCGACGGATCACTTCAACCAGTCGACCATCAAGGTGGGTGAGTCGCTGATGTTCCTTGCCATCCAGTACCGCATGGCGAATTTCCATGGTGCTGACTTCGGCACCAAACTGGTAAAGGAAGCGACCGGTATAATTGAGGGAACGGTTGGCCTGGGACATGGCCTGAAGCTGATCATGCGCTGGCCCGTCTTCGGCCAACGCATGCAAGGGGGATACGAGGGTCAGGGACAGCGCAAGAACACGAAGCTTCATTCGTTATTTGGCCCCGTGACGTGCATCCATGCTCACCAGACGGGCAAAGGGCATCATCCCCTGACCGCTATGACGGGCAGCAAAGTCACTGTGGCGCAGCAACATGTCGTTAACGCGGGGCTGGGCCGCAGGCACCGCCGTTGCTGGGGTAGCCACTGGACGCAAGCTCTGCGACACCAGTGCCGCCTCACCCATCGGCCGGTTCAGACGTGAATCCTGGGCAGCAGCCAGTGCCGGCACCGCAGCAGTGTTACCCGCCTGCCCGGTCTCCCAGGCTTGCCAACCCACCACCGTTGCCGCAGCCACAGAGGCAGCCACCGCAAAACGCGCCATACCACTCATCCAGGCAGGACGGCGGGCCGGCGCACCCTCGGCGGTCAACGCCGCCGACAATGCCGTATTAAAATCCGCAGGAACGGCTGCACTGGCCTGCCCGTGCATCACATCACGTGCAAGCTGCCAACGTGCCAGCGTATCCAGCTCGGAATCATCGATGTCTCGCATCACCCGACGGGTTTCCAGCTCACTGGTTTCCCCGTCAAGGAAGGCAGACAGCGTTTCCAAATCCCTGTTCATAGACTCACCCTTTATCGCCTCGCTGTGAGCCCAGCAAGGGCCTTACAGCTTCGTCAATCGCTTCCCGAGCCCGGAAAATACGGGATCTCACCGTACCCACCGGACACTCCATCACCGCCGCAATGTCCTCGTAGCTGAGTCCTTCAAACTCGCGGAGGGTGACGGCAGTCTTCAGTTCCTGGGGCAGATCCTCGATCGCAGCGTGGATCACTGCCTCCAGTTCCTCTGACAACACATGGGACTCCGGGGTTCCAATTTCATGCAGCATTTCTGCCCCGGCATATTGCTCGGCCTCTGCAGCATCCAGATCCGAGCCAGGTGGGCGCCGACCAGCGGCCACCAGATGGTTTTTGGCGGTATTGACGGCAATACGGTATAGCCACGTATAGAAGGCACTGTCACCACGGAAGCGTGGCAATGCCCGCCAGGCCTTGATAAAAGCTTCCTGCGCCACATCCTGCACTTCATCCGGGTCGCGGACGTAACGATTGATCAGGGCAAAAATCCGCTGCTGATACTTGCGCACCAACACCTCAAACGCCCTCTGATCACCCGTTTTGGCTTTTTTCACCAACTGTTCGTCTGACACCGATCCCCCGGATCCATTGCGAAGTGCGTAACTCGGATAGTGGCTGGAATCATCCAGCCCGGTAAACGCGTTATTGTAGCAGGAGTTCGGGCAGCGGCTACACCCCGGTGCACGGAGGGTGTTGATTTAGCACGATTTTCACATTGCCTGCTGAGTTGGCCCGCGCCTGCGAAAGGGATAGGACAAGGCCGGGGCGGGAGAGTTCCCGCCCCGTGGAGCAAATATCAGAATGGGATGGAGCACCCCATACCGCCGAATTTTTTCTTCACCTGGGCCATACAGCCCCGCATTAGCAGCCCAAAGGGATCCCCCGGCATGTTTTCGCATACCTTCTTGGCGGCATACGCCTTGGTGCACTCAGACGCTGTCGCCTCAAGCCCCGTGGCCTGAGCCGGCTCGGCACCTGCACTCACCGCCGCCAGCGACATTCCGGGCTGCCCCCCCGGCGAGGCCACTGGCTTGCTCGGCTCGCTCACCTCGATCATTGCCGCTACCACATCCGAGGGCAGACCTTCACTGGTCAGCCACCCGGCTTCTTCGGTCGAGAACAGTGCATAAGGGGCACCCGCGGTCCGAATGCTCGCTGCCACCTCTGGCGCTGAACGCTTGCGATAGGTCTGTTTGAGCACATCCATCACACGCTGCCCGGAGGGGCCAATGAACAGCAACCGATCATTACCCTGGATATCCGCTACAAACTCCGGGTGCTGATCCACAATCTCACCATAAGCCACCAGACGATCCTGTCGCTTCTGGCCTGCCAGTACGGCGGCCAAATGCTGAGACACCAACGGGCGATAGAATTTAAGCTTGGGGTCATCCAACGCCGCAACCAGGGTGTCCACATCCGTCGACTTTTTCAGCCGGTCATACAGCGGCTGCTCGTCATAAACACGGGCCGTCAGCTTTTCCTCATGCGAAAAGAACGAGGCATACCAGGCCGCATCAACCACTGCCTGATTACCACGAATCTTGCCGTAGGGGATCCAGCTCATGAAAACCGTGCCCCGATAATGCGCATTTGCACTGTAGACAAGCTCATCCCCCGCGCGCATTTCGATAGTCGTGTCCCATTTATCGGGAATGACCCCCGGCAAAATCCCCAGGGAGAATACGCTGGCAAAGGTGGTCACCAGCAACGTTCCTGCTTTTACAAGACCTTCGCCACCGAAACCGGGCCGGTGGCGAGTGATCGTAATATCCAGCGGAGGCATGTCGCCTTCATGCAGCCAATGCGTTGCCGCGATATTCAGCTCATCCGTGCCACTCGAATCGGGCTTGGCCTCGATACGCTGCTGCATGTCCTCGCTCGCCCATGAGAACGCATTAAATGTTGCCTTCCCTTTGCTGTAAGGGATGATTGGGTTCTTGGGATTGGTATTGAACAACGCAACCGTGTCCTGGGTAATCGGCGTACCTTGTTCTGTGTAGTAATTGGCTGACGCGCACCCGCCGAGCAACATTGCACTCAACGTCCCGACCAGCAGGCCCCTCATATGCTGTTTCATACATTTCCCCAATACCGTGCTGATTATTTTTTCGGCCTGCTCCCTACCCCATAGGCACAGACCGGGTGATACCACAGAAAATTAACAACCCTGTCACAAAACCGCATACCCCATTTGAGGGATAGACAACCTTTGATCATTTAGCTGGAGGCTGAATCACCGCTATACTGGCCGCCGTCCACGCCCACCAGACAGGATCGGTTCATGGCCACCTATCGACACGATGTACTCATCATTGGCTCCGGCGCCGCCGGGCTGACCACGGCACTGCGGTTGCCCGATGAGTGTCAGGTTGCCCTGCTCTCCAAGGGAGAGCTCACCAGCGCCAGCACCTACTATGCCCAGGGCGGTGTCGCAGCCGTGCTGGACCAGGAAGACTCATTGGAAAGCCATGTGGCCGACACCCACGTCGCCGGGGCCGGCCTGTGCCGGGATGAAGCCGTCCGCTTCACCGTGGAAAACGGGCCAGACGCGATTCGCTGGCTGATTGATCTGGGCGTCGATTTCACCCGCTTTGAAGGGGGAGACGATGGCGCGCTGCCTTACCACCTGACCCGCGAAGGGGGCCACAGCCACCGCCGCATCATTCATGCGGCTGACGCTACCGGCAAGGCCATTTCCAGCACCCTGATTGGACAGGTAAAGCAGAAACCGAACGTCACCCTGTTCGAGCACCGCGTGGCCGTGGATCTGATTCTGCAGGAACATCATGGGCAACAACGCTGCTGTGGGGCCTACATCCACAATATCCGCACCGGTGAAACCGATGTGGTGCTGGCGCGCTCTGTCGTGCTGGCCACCGGCGGCGCCTCCAAGGTGTACCTGTACACCTCCAATCCGGATGTGGCGACAGGGGATGGCATCGCCATGGCCTGGCGTGCGGGCTGTCGTGTGGCCAACATGGAATTCATGCAATTCCACCCCACCTGCCTGTATCACCCCAAAGCCAAGAGCTTCCTGATCACCGAAGCGATCCGAGGTGAAGGCGGCCATTTACTGCTGCCCAATGGCGAGCGGTTCATGAACCGCTTCGATGAACGCGGTGAGCTGGCCCCCCGTGACGTTGTCGCCCGGGCCATTGACCATGAAATGAAACGCCTGGGGGCTGACTGCCTGTACCTGGACATCAGCCACAAACCCGCCGACTTCATTATCGAACATTTTCCCACGGTCTACGCCAAGTGCCTGCAACTGGGCCTGGACATCACCCGTGACCCTATCCCGGTGGTCCCCGCCGCCCATTACACCTGCGGCGGCGTGGTCATCAACGAACACGGCGAAACCGACGTGCCAGGGCTCTATGCCATCGGCGAAACCAGCTTTACCGGCCTGCACGGCGCCAACCGCATGGCCAGTAACTCGCTACTGGAATGCTTTGTCTACGGCAAGGCAGCAGCCGACAACATCGCCCGGCATCTCGCCGAGTTACCCGAGCCCCGCGACGACGCCGAATGGGATGAATCACAGGTAACCGATTCCGACGAAGACGTAGTCATCAGCCATAACTGGGACGAGCTGCGCCGCTTCATGTGGGATTACGTGGGCATTGTGCGTACCGAAAAGCGCCTGGAGCGGGCATTGCACCGTGCGGAATTGCTGAAGAAAGAAATCGGGGAGTACTACAGCAACTACCACATCAGCAACGACCTGCTGGAACTGCGCAATCTGGTGGTTATCGCAGAGCTGATCATCCGCTCTGCCATGTCCCGAAAGGAAAGCCGCGGCCTGCACTTCATGCGCGACTTCCCCGACAGCGTGGACAACCCGAAAGACACCGTCCTCACCCCGGGCACATTTTAGCAGGCGCTGAAAGCCGCTCACGCCTGCGGCAAGAAAACACAGCAACCTCAGCGCTGGCGATTCAGCCAGAGCCATTGATAGTAGGGCTGGAGCTGCTCAAGAGGCGCCTGATCCTCGAACAGGTGCCACCAGCCCTTGGGGGTTTGCAACGCCAACCAGGGGCCCAGCCTCAACACCCTGCCCGGTCGCTCCAATTGTTGCTGCACTTTCCGGTGGCTGCTCACCCACAGCGCGCCATCCTGCATCGCCAGTGTACGAACTTCCGTGGGGCGCCAGCCTTGCAACAGCAGAGGCAAGCTTGCTACCAATGCCCCCGATGCCCACCAGGGCAATGTGCTCAACAGTAGCGGAATCGAAGCCACCGCCATCGCCACCCACTTGAGTGTCGCCGGATAGCGGGAAGCCGACAGCTCAATCCTTGCGTAACGAGACAAGGGCAAGGACATGGCGGACATAGTCCCGCAGTTCCTGATCGGCCGGTTCACTGCGGTAGGTAAACCACTCGAACATGTCTGCATCCTGGCAGTCCAGCAGTCGCGGGAACCAGGCCTGATGCTCAGCCGACTCGCTGTCGAAGTGATCATCCAGGTAGGCATACAGCACCACCTCGACCTCCGAAGCGCCACGACGGCACTGCCAGCGGTACTTGCGTTTAAGATCCTCGTTGCTCATTAAGGGCTTCCTGATGACAGAGTGGTCCGAACCGTGGGCGCATTATCCAGCACATGAAACCGGGACTCCAGCGCCACCGCGCCCAGACAGCTCCCAAAGCACACCATCAACCCACCAAATTGTTATGCCGACGACCCACGCTAACGACCAGGATTCAGGTATCATGGCCGGTGAATGTCGACGCTGAATGTCAGCCCGTTTCAGAGGAGTCCCATGAGCTGGTCCGACGTTATTGCCGCAAGATCCTTGGCAGACCATGCCGAATCCCCCTATCTGAGTCTCTGTGGTCATCTGGCCGTGATTCGCGCCTCCGGCGAGGAAGCCGGCCACTATCTCCAGGGGCAGCTGTCCTGTGACCTGCGCGAGGTGGATCAGGGCGCACACCTGACCGGCATGCACCTGAGCCTGAAAGGTCGCGGACTGGTCAGTGTTCGCATTGTGCGCGACGGCGAGGACTACCTGATGCTCTGCCCCACCGGGCAGCAGGACGCGGTCATCAAGGCCCTGATGAAGTACCGCCTGCGCGCCAAGGTCGAATTCTCGGTTGACCAGGATTGCGTGGTGTTTGGCCTTGCCGGCGCACTACCGGGCACCAGCCCCGCTCCCGGGCAATGCCAGCCCACCGAGCACGGGCTATGGCTACGCTATCCACACAGCGAGCATGCCCTGGTCATCACCCCGTCCGCACAAGCGGACAGCGCATGGGCAGCCCTGTCGGCCGAGCGCGCCATCACCACGGCCAACGGCTGGAAGCTGGCCGATATCGAAGCCGGCGAAGGGCAAATCTACCCCGGCGCGGAAGACCTGTTCCTGCCACAGGTGCTGAATTACGATGTCACCGGCGGGGTCAACTTCAAAAAAGGCTGCTACACCGGCCAGGAAGTCGTCGCCCGGATGCATTTCAAGGGCAAACTCAAACAGCGCATGCAACGGATCGACTACAGTGCAAACCTGCCTCTTGAGGCCGGCGACGTACTACGCGATGCCGACGGCAAAGCCGCAGGCGAAGTGGTCAGTAGCGCCAGCGCCCCTCACGGTTACAGTGCCCTGGTCGTGCTGCGCCGCGATACCGACGGCACCCTGTTCAAAGACGAACAGCCACTGGACAGCCGACTGGCAGCATTGCCCTACTCCCTGCCCTGGAAGGACTGACCGCACAGCGCCAGGCATCCAGAACACCTTTTCAGGCCCCCCAATGCAAACAGGCCGCCCCCGGTTCGGGGGGCGGCCTGTTTGGTTCAGGGCTGATGAATTAATTACCCAGACTTGCCAACGGGTGCTTTGGCGCCGGGCATTCGAAGAAGCCATCGATATAGGCTCTCGGCACGTCAGCGACCTGTCGATGACGGAAAGCCGGCTTGCCATCTTTGTCGATCAGCAAGGCACGCACGCCCTCGCGGAAATCACCGTGCAGCGCACACTGTACCGCCAGACACCACTCCATGCGGAATACCTCCGCCAGTGAGAAATACGTAGAGCGAGCCAGCTGCTCCCACACCAGATGCGCGGTCTGCGGGCAGCCTTTTTCGAGGTTGCGCAGCGCCTTGTCCAACCAGGCATCCCGATCCTTCTCGTCCAGCAGTTGCTCAACCACCACCGTCAGACTTTCACCGTCGCACAACCGATTGATCTGCGCCATATGATCCATCAGGGGATGAGGCATCCCGGACATGTCGACCTGCTGCTCGCGGAAGAAACGGTACAGCACCGCATGATTATCGCGGGCATCATCCGCAAACGTCTGTTGGCCCAGAGCCTTCAGCAGGGCATCGGCATCATCGTCAACCATACGGTCGGCCATGCCCACTTCCACCGCCTCACGCCCATTGATGTGGGCCCCGGTCAACCCAAGGAACAACCCCGCCTTGCCCGGCAAACGATTGAGGAACCAGCTGCCGCCCACATCCGGGAACAGACCGATGGTGATCTCCGGCATGGCCATGCGAGAAGCCGGGGTAACGAGGCGGAAATCGGCGCCCTGCATCAACCCCATGCCGCCGCCCATGACGATGCCACCGCCAAACACCACCACCGGGATCCGGCTGGTATGCAAGCGATAATCGAGCGCGTATTCCGCTGCGAAATACTCCTCGATCACAGGGTTACGGCTCTCGCCGGCATGCTTCACCATCGACTGATGCATCTGCACGATGTCGCCCCCCGCACAGAATGCCTTGCCCCCTGCCCCGTCCAGCCAGAGCGCCACAATATCCTCACGCTGCTCCCATTCATCCAACTGCTGATCCAGCAGGCGAATCATGTCCAGGCTCAGCGCGTTCAGTGATTTCGGGGAATTCAGTGTGGCCCGCGCAATCACATGACCACTGGCCGTAGGCAGTTCGGAAAACAGCACGCAATCAGACACAACAACTCCAATGGGACAATTAAATGAATAATGATTCACTGCGCGAGTCAGGAGAAATCGACATCTCCCGCTGAAGCCGCGCAGTAATCACGCTCACAGGGCGACCATTTCCGGAAATATTCGCAAGGTCTAACCTTCCTCAGTCACCGCCCAATCAATTGGCGTCAGCCCCTGCTGAAGCAGGTACTGATTGGCACGGGAGAAATGCCCACACCCCAGAAAGCCTCGGTGCGCAGACAACGGAGAAGGGTGTGGCGCGGTGAGCACGCAGTGTTTGTCGCGGTCAATCAATCGCCCCTTCTTCTGGGCATGACTACCCCACAACAGAAACACCAGGCCTTCACGGTGACGATTCAGATGCTCCACAGCCTGGTCGGTGAAGGTTTCCCAGCCACGCTTCTGGTGAGAGGCCGCCTGACCGGCCTCAACCGTCAACACCGCATTCAGCAGCAACACGCCCTGCTCCGCCCAGTGGACAAGATTGCCATGGGACGGCGGTGCGTGGCCCAGGTCACGTTGAATTTCCTTGTAGATATTAACCAGCGAAGGAGGCGTCTTGACGCCCTTCTGTACAGAAAAGCACAGACCATGGGCCTGATCCGGGCCGTGGTAAGGGTCCTGGCCAAGAATCACCACCTTCACCCGCTCAAAGGGCGTCAGGTTGAAGGCATTAAAGATATCGGGCCCAGGCGGATAAATCGTCTTGCCCGCCTGCTTTTCCGCTGCCAGAAACTGGCGCAACTCGGCCATGTAGCCCTGCTGAAACTCTGACGCCAGGTGCTGCTTCCAGCCTGGCTCCAACTGAACGGAGGCGCCTTCAGCCATGGGGAACCAGCTTGTTCAGCAGGTTGTGCATACGCGACTCCACGAACTCCTGGGAGGTGCGCTCGGGGTGCACCAGCAGTCGCTGCTCCAGCGTCACCATGGTAGAAAGTATCAGCTCCGCATCCAGCTTGGGTTGATCACTGCCAAACCGTTCTGCCGCAATGATCAGACCTTCCAATTGCTGTCGCAAATACAGATCGGCCAGATCGCGCAATCGGTTATCCAGCACCGCTTCCTGCAAGAAAGCCTGCTCGGCAACCAGATGCTCACGACGGTTGGTCAGTTCATCCACAATAAATGCCGCCATCATCTGCGAGGTCAGCGTCACCAGACGCGTACGCTCTTCGGGGTTGGCGAGACTCTCACGGGAAAACTGGGACAGCAGCGCAAATGCCTGCTCCTTGAACGGCTCGATCACTTCCTTGAGTGCCCGCTCGGCAAACAGGGTAAACGTATCGGCGATCAGGTCAGAAATATCCTTGAAGTAATAGGTCGTCGCAGACAGCGGCACCTCGGCTTCACGGGCCACAGCACGGTGGCGCACAGCGCGGATACCGTCCTGAACGATAATGGTCAGCGCCGCTTCAAGAATAGCCTGCCGGCGCTGTTCACTGCCGGCACGGCGGGCTTTTCTGCCCTGGTATTGTATTGCACTAGTCATGGACACAGTCAGCCTTTGTTATTAGCCCGAAACATCACAACAGTGATGCCATGTGTCGCTCTCCCTTCTTCCGCACATCGCAGAAAGGGGGCACAAGCCGTGCCCCAACATCCCGGTCCTTAACGACCCTGCGGGCGCATGTGCGGGAACAGAATCACATCACGGATGGATGGTGAATCCGTAAACAACATTACCAGCCGGTCAATACCAATCCCTTCGCCGGCGGTTGGGGGCAACCCATGCTCCAGGGCCACCACGTAATCCTCATCGTAGAACATGGCCTCGTCATCACCGGCAGCTTTCTCTGCCACCTGCTGACGGAAACGCTCTGCCTGATCTTCTGCATCATTCAACTCAGAGAAGCCATTGGCAATTTCGCGGCCACCCACGAAGAACTCAAAACGCTCGGTGACAAACGGATTATCGTCCATCCGGCGAGCCAGCGGCGACACCTCGGTCGGGTACTCGGTAATAAAGGTCGGATCTTTCAGGCGGTGCTCTACCGTCTTTTCAAAAATCTCGATCTGCACCTTGCCGAGGCCATAGCCATCCTTCAACGGAATTCCCAGACCGGTGGCGATTTCACGGGCGCCCTCCAGGTCAGCCAGTTTTGCCGCATCAATCTCAGGATTAAAGTGCAAAATGGAATCGAATACCGTAACCCGGGCAAAAGGTTTACCAAAGTCATACACATCCCCCTGGTAGGGAATGTCGGTGGTGCCCAGTACATCCTGCGCCAGGGTACGGAGCATTTCTTCCGTCAGGTTCATCAGGTCGTGGTAATCACCATAGGCCTGATAAAACTCCAGCATGGTGAACTCCGGGTTATGCCGGGTGGACAACCCTTCATTGCGGAAGTTGCGGTTCACCTCGAAGACCTTTTCGAAACCGCCCACCACCAGTCGCTTGAGGTACAGTTCCGGCGCGATACGCAGGTACATGTCCAGGTCCAGACTGTTGTGGTGAGTGATAAACGGGCGTGCCGTCGCCCCACCCGGGATCACCTGTAGCATTGGTGTTTCGGCTTCCACGAAACCCTTGTTGACCAGGAAATTGCGGATACCCGCGACAATTTTCGAGCGGATCTGGAACGTACGGCGGCTGTCTTCGTTAACGATCAGGTCCACATAACGCTGACGGTAACGGGCCTCCGTATCGGTCAGGCCTTTATGTTTTTCCGGCAGCGGGCGCAGCGATTTGGTGAGCAGCAGATACTCATCCATCATCACATACAGGTCGCCCTTGCCTGATTTGCACAGGGTGCCCTTGACCCCAACGATATCGCCCAGATCCCAATGTTTGGTATCTTTCTGCACATCCTTGCTGGCATAAATCTGGATACGGCCGGACATGTCCTGCAGCACCTTGAAGGCCTTGCGATCCAGCATCAGACGACCCGCGATGGCCACCTGAATCCCTTTCTCTTCCAGCTCTTCCTTGCTCAGCTCGCCATATTCCGCCTGCAGCTCAGCCGCAAGGGCATCACGGCGGAAATGGTTGGGAAAGGCATTGCCTGCCTCACGCAACTCACCCAGCTTGGCGCGCCGCTCGGCAATCAGGCGATTCTCTTCTGCCGCTTCGTTAGGAGTGTTCTGTTCGTCTGCCATGTGCATACCTTACAAGGCTCGGACGCCAGGCGTCTGACGTCGTTCGCAAATCTAAAACCTGTCATAAATGCCCGACGTCAGCGCTCCGACGCCAGGCCGCCCGATTACAATCCCGCTTTCAGGGAGGCTTCAATAAAGGGATCCAGCGCGCCGTCCAGAACCGCCTGGGTGTTGCGGTTCTCCACACCGGTTCGCAAATCCTTGATACGCGCATCATCCAGCACGTAGGAGCGAATCTGGCTGCCCCAGCCAATATCCGCCTTGCTGTTTTCCAGTGCCTGCTTCTCCGCGTTGCGGCGCTGCATCTCCAGCTCGTAGACCTTGGCCTGCAACATTTTCATGGCCTTGTCCTTGTTCTGGTGCTGGCTTCGCTCGCTCTGACACTGGGTGACCACGGTGTGCTCGGTGCCACCGTCATCCTTGAACAGATAGGTCAAACGCACCGCAGAGTCGGTACGGTTAACGTGCTGACCACCGGCACCGGACGCGCGGTAGGTATCTACCCGCAGGTTACCGGCATCAATCTCGATATCGATATCGTCGTCCACTTCCGGGGAGACAAACACCGAACTGAAGGACGTATGGCGGCGACCACCGGAGTCAAACGGGCTCTTTCGCACCAGCCGATGCACACCGGTTTCGGTGCGCAGCCAGCCGTAGGCGTACTCACCCTCAAAGCGAATCGTAGCGGATTTGATCCCCGCCACATCACCGGCCGATGCTTCCACCAGCTCGGTCTTGAAACCGTGAGCCTCACCCCAGCGCAGATACATGCGCAGCATCATTTCGGCCCAGTCCTGGGCCTCGGTGCCTCCGGAACCCGCCTGGATATCCAGATAGGCGAAACAACCGTCCATTTCTCCGGAGAACATACGGCGGAATTCCAGGTCCCCCACCATCTTCTCCAGCCGCTCCAGCTCGCTTTCCACTTCCGGCAGGCTGTCTTCATCGCCTTCTTCAACCACCAGATCCAGCAGCGCCGCCGCATCTTCGATGCCTTGGCTCGCCTCATCAATGGTCTTGACCACGCCTTCCAGCTGCGCCCGTTCCTTGCCCAGCCCCTGAGCATAGGCAGGGTCATTCCAGACATCCGGATTTTCGAGCTCGCGCTCGACTTCGATCAGACGTTCGCTCTTGTGAGCGTAGTCAAAGATACCCCCTAAGCGCTTCGACACGCTCAGACAGGTCAGAAAGGTGGGTACGCAGCGGATTGACTTCCATTACGGCTCTCTTCTGGTCAGCGAAACGCGGGGCAACCAGCTGACGGTTGAACCCGCGTGAAAACGGCGCAGTTTAGCGTTTTGCGCCGCCGATGACGAGGGCTGTGGGCACAGCCCGGCCGTGATCAGGCCTTCAGTTCGTAGACGTGGTAGGCCTGGGCTTTCATATGGTCAATGGTGGTGCCCAGATAGCTGGCATTGTCAGGAATCCCGGAGCCGGTATTGAATACCTTGAAGCTGCGCACTTCCTTGGGGGTATCAATGACCGTATCGGCATCCACTTCCACCCACATACAGATAGCCGCATCCTGCAGGATATAGTCTACCCGCAGCACCTTGCCTTCCTCTGGCAAGCGGATTTCCTGCACATCATTGGTCACCTTCAGGCGGTGTTTATGAATAGTCTTCATGGTCCCCTCCGTTAAGGACACACCACAGCCATGGCGATAGCCAGGGCGCAGCGCAAAACGATATCGGCCTTGTGGGCCGCAGATCAGCAAACACCCCTCGCCCCGATGCAGAGGCGAGAGGAGAGAAACGCGAAGCGCAATGCTAGCAAAAAGGCCGCCCACAGGCAGCCATTGTCGACAATTTTACATGTCGCCCTGCACGGACTCAGAACCGCTCCCCCAGCTGGATGAAGAACACCGTGTCATTATCCTCAGTGAATGCCACATCCAGCCCCAGATGCAGGGGCTTGTCCCGGGTAGTCTGCCAGTGCAGTCCCGTCCCCACACTGTGGGCAGTTTCACCTGACATCAGCTCTCCCGCCGCCTCACTGATCCAGCCATGGTCATAGAATCCCAGCCACATCCAGCGCGGATGAAACTTGTAGCGCCCCTCCACATGAGCCGTCATCGCCACATCGTCCATAAACCGGCCGCGGTTATACCCACGCACCGTCATCGCCGAAAGACTGAAGAAGGGCACCGCGCCGGCCCCGCGCTCGAACTCGCCATTGGCCGCCAGCACCAGCTTTTCGCTGACAGACCAATACTGACTGTAGGACAGCCGTGTCTTGCTGTAGGCGAAATCACTGCCGAAGGTGTCAGAAAAGTCGAACCAGGATGCAGAAAAGTTGACCCCGCGCCGGGGGTAATAATTGTTGTCTCTGGAGTCATAACTAAGCACCAACCCGCCCGCCCCCATGGCAATGTCTTTCCCCACAGAGGGCAACACCGGTTGCAACAGTGGAAAATCCATCTCTACCCGCCCCTGCGAGTACAGTAGCGCCGGGCCAGCAAACCAGTGCTCCGTCCCGGGCAGACGCCACAGGCCCCTGGCATAGCCAACGGACATATCCAGACTGTAATCCAGCGGATTGTCAGCAAAAACCCCCTCGCCACCGAACCCGTAATATTCCAGCTTCAGAGAGCCCGCCCCGGCGACCGCTGACACTCTCAGACGGTCATCGAAGAGAAAGTCCTGATGAAACACCCCGGCGACCCAACTGTCCGAATCCGTGTACATCCCCCCCACCCCCGTCGTCGGGTTCGGGCCACCCTCCCCATCCCGGGACGGATGCAAATACAGGGCAGCCAACTGCAGCCCCGACCCCAGAGTGGGGTTGGACATGGGGATCGGCACCACGACCACATTCCCCTTCTCCAGAGTCTGCCCGGTACGCCCCTGCTCAATGCTATCCATGAACTCTTCCGTCTGAGGTGCCGCGGCATTCACCGTCGACAGACAGCACATAGCCGCCAGCCCCCCCGACATTGCAAACCGTCGCATCACTTCCCCTTCCCGACTCTGCGCCAGCCTATCCTGCCCGCAGCCATCGAACGCCGCCAGCCCCCTTCGCTATGCATCGATTTTAGGAGCCTCTGAATAACTCCTTGCGTGCTCAGTCTTTCAGGCTGGTTCGCAATCTAGGCGCGCTTTTGAAGGTGTATGTCCATCCATCGAAAAAGCGCAACAACGAGTGCGGGCCAGCCTGGAAGACCCGAAGGGCGCGGCCTGAAGCGCCCATCTGCTGCGCCTTGCCTCTAGGAAAGGGAACCACCCTTACCGTCGAGACAAGACACAACAGCTGCACGCTTCAGGACACGCTGAGCATGCAAGGAGCTATTCAGAGGCTCCTTTAATCCTATGACTATGACAACGGTTCAGACTTAATCCCTAGAAAAGAAACAGACCTAACGATGATGTTGACTTGCCATCACCTGTGCCACCATCCAAGGCGGATGGAACATTAAAAAATCACTACACACGGGTTACAGCTTTACTGCCATGACACAACAGGACGGATCACCTGTTCGCAGTACAGTCGTAACGAGGAAGGACAGTGTAGTGGGAACAACAACAAGGAAGGGCACACTATGTCAGCAATCAAGATGCATCTTGCCGGTGCCGCCATCGTCGGTTGCATGGCGCTCAGCACCCCGGTAATCGCAGATCAGCAGCAGGCCACCGTGATCCTCAGCCAGAGCTGCGAGTACATGCTACTCAATTCCAGTCGCGGCATGGTGTTAGTCAAACAGCTGGACGGCATCACACCCCAGGAAGGCGACACCCTGAGCGGTAGCTTTACCGCTGGCGACTTCAGCAACCTGCACAACACCCGCAACAAGGATTCCATGCAGGTATGGGTGGATCTGGTAGACCCGCACAGCAGCAAGGCGCTGAGCCAGTACGGTCGCTATTGCACCTGATTCCAGCCCAATCACATACCCGCCAGCTTTGCCCAAACAGACGCTGGCGGGCATGTAGATCAGCGCATCAGCACACCAGCGAACAACACCAGAAAGCCACCAACCTCAGCCACAATCAACGCCACCATAAAGGCCACCATCAGCACGGGGGCCAACGTGCCCTTACCGAATTGGTGGGGACGCTGCAGCTGGTTTCGCGTATCCCGAAGCATCCCGTGCAGGATGTAACTTCCAACCGCCAAGGCAAAGAACAGCATGCTGGCCAATACCGCCAGGGTATTGGTGCGGTCACTCCACACACTCAGCAGGGCAAACCGTTCCAGCACCAGACAAGCAAAGGCGTACATCAGGCTGGCCCGGTGAGCCACATCCACATAATAGTGGGCACGCGCCTTTTCACTCTGGCTTACCTGCCAATACTTCCATACCCCGGTCAGCAAACCGGTAAGGAAAAACAGGCCACATCCATACAGAGCCCAGTCGCTGGCAGGCATCCACAACCACTCAGACATGGAAAAAATCCCCCAGCCGCGACTGCATGGCAATGTCCGGCAAACAGAAACGGCGACGCCCTACCTGCTCGACCCGGATCAAGCCCGCTTCCACCAGCTCTTTAACATGATGCGACACCGTAGGCTTGCCGATATTCAGCCGTTTCATGAAATCGCCGAACGCGCAGCCCGCAGAAACCTCCTGCAAATCCGCCTGCCCCTTTTCCCTGCAATGGGCAAGCACCTGCTGATAAATTCGCAGACGGTTTGGATTGGCCAGAGCCCGAAAGGCAGCGGCCAGCTGCGCCTCGGAGACCGTGTCAGTCTGTGCCAAAATCCATCCTCCCCAACAAAACAGTTTGACGATTATCGAACCAAAATATAGTTTGAGCAACATCGAACTATACAGTAATCGCCCAGACTGGGCACAGGAGGACCACTGTGAGCCACGCGGATACCCTGAAAACATCCCTCGCCCTGCCCTGCGGCACCGCCATTCCGAACCGGTTCGGCAAATCCGCCATGAGCGAAGCCCTCGGTACCATCGATAATCATGTCACCCCGGCGCTCGAGACACTGTATGGTCGCTGGTCAGATGGCGGCACCGGGCTGTTGATCACCGGCAACATCATGATCGACCGCAATCACACCGGCGAGCCCAACAATGTCGTGCTGGAAAACGAGCAGGATCTGCCCCTGCTTAAACGCTGGGCTGACGCCGGCAAACGCAACGGCAATGAAATCTGGGTACAGTTGAACCACCCCGGCAAACAGATCCCCCGCATGCTCGCCAGTGGCGATACCCTCGCGCCCTCCGCCGTACCTTTCGGAAAAGAACTGAAAAGCGCCTTCAAAACACCCCGTGCGCTCACCGAAGCAGAGATCCGCGACATCATTAAACGCTTCGCCACCAGCGCCGCCATCGCCAAAAAAGCTGGCTTTACCGGGGTCCAGATTCACGGAGCACACGGCTATCTGGTCAGCCAGTTTCTCTCCGGCCACCACAACCAGCGTACTGACCAGTGGGGCGGCCCACTGGAAAACAGGATGCGCTTCCCGCTGGAAATTTACCGGGCCATTCGCAAGGCCGTCGGCGACGACTACCCTGTCAGCATCAAACTGAACTCCGCCGATTTCCAACGCGGCGGCTTCACCGAAGACGAATCCATGACGGTGGCGCAAACCCTCGCAGAAGAAGGCCTGGATCTGCTGGAGATTTCAGGCGGCAACTATGAAAACCCGGCCATGGCCGGCGCCAAAGGGGTCCGTGAAAGCACCGTAGCCCGCGAAGCCTACTTCCTCGATTACGCCAACGAAATCCGTAAACGGGTCTCCATTCCTCTGATGGTCACCGGTGGCTTCCGCTCCGCCAAAGCCATGGCCGAAGCCGTAGAAAGCGGCGCCACCGACATCGTCGGCATCGCCCGCCCACTGGCAGTAGAGCCCGATCTGCCCAACCGTATTCTTGCCGGCCAAGACGGGCTCATCAGCCGGGTCACGCCACGCAAAACCGGCATCAAGATGATCGACGAAATGGCCATGATGGAAGTCTCCTGGTTCTCCCGTCAGCTACACCGAATGGGCAAGGGCAAAGACCCCAAACCCGATGAAAGCGTGCTGCTCGCCCTGTTCAAAGTCATCGCCGACATGGGCCTGGGCAGCTTCCGCACGCGGCGACTGCGCAGCAACCAGGGCTGAGTGTGAGGCGCCAGCCACCGTTAGGAAGCGCTGGCGCACCCTGCTAGACTTTTCCGCATTCCAATGCGGAGCGTTCCATGTCATTGCTTGCCAATCCGGTTATCTGGTCGGTACTCATACTGATGGGCCTTAGCCTGGCCCGAATGAATGTGGTGCTGGCACTCCTGTGTGCGGCACTGGTTGCCGGCCTGGGCAGTGGGCTGGATCTGACCGCCACCCTGTCCGCCTTCAGTAGCGGCCTGGGTGGTGGTGCCAATATTGCCCTGAGCTATGCCCTGCTAGGCGCCTTCGCCGTTGCTATTGCCCGCTCCGGGATCACCGAATGGCTCGCCGGGCGCATTATTGCCCGGCTGGGTGGCACACCGGCACCGCAACAATTGCGGCGAATCCGCACTCTGCTACTCACCGTACTGTTGGCAGCGGCAGTGATGAGTCAGAACCTGGTCCCCATCCATATCGCCTTTATTCCCATCCTGGTGCCCCCCTTGCTGGAAGTAATGCATCAGCTGCGGCTGGATCGCCGGCTGGCTGCCTGCATTCTCACGTTCGGTTTGATCACGCCTTACATGGTGCTGCCAGTGGGCTTTGGCAGTATTTTTCTACATACCCAGCTGGGCCCCAGTCTCGCCAAGGCAGGCCTGGAGCTGCCCAAAGGGGATTTGCCTCTGGCCATGCTGCTGCCCGCCGCCGGCATGGTTGTGGGCCTGATTCTGGCGTGCATCCGCTACCGACAACCTCGCGATTACCACCCCGTTCAGCTTCCCGGTGAAGAACAACACGCTCCGCTTTCCAGCCGTAACGTCATGGTGGCCGCCATCGCATTGGCGGCGGCATTGGCTCTGCAGCTGTACAGCGACTCCATCATTCTTGGCGCACTGGTCGGTTTCCTGGTGTTCACCGCAGGCGGAGTGGTGCCGTGGCGTGAGTCTCAGGATGCCTTTACCCAAGGGGTAAAGATGATGTCACTGATCGGGTTCATCATGATTGCCGCTAATGGCTATGCCGCGGTAGTGCAGGCCGGAGATCAGGTTCCCGCTTTGGTAGCAACGGTGACGAGCGGACTGCAAAGTCCGCCTCTTGCGGCGGCCCTGCTGTTGCTCCTGGGACTGTTCGTCACGCTGGGTATCGGCTCCTCGTTCTCCACGATCCCCATCATTACCACTCTCTACGTCCCGCTGTGTGTGGCATTGGGCTTCTCACCGCTGGCCACGGCAGCGCTGGTTGGCAGTGCCGCCGCCCTGGGCGATGCCGGCTCGCCAGCCTCGGATTCCACCCTCGGCCCAACGGCGGGCCTTAACGCCGATGGCCAACACGACCACATTCGCGACACGGTTATTCCGACCTTCATACACTACAACCTGCCGTTGATGGCGGCGGGCTGGCTGGCCGCCATGTGGCTTTGAGAGACGCTGCTCGCTTCACGCAACAGGCGGCACGCTAAATGATGGGGCGAATGACCCAAGCCCGAAAATCGCGGTCGAACGACCGCTCCTGCAAAACGGGAAAGCCACCCAGCGTGCTCCATCGAAATGGCCCTACCCACACCAGCACAAGACAAACCGGCCCCCGCGTTGTAGCGTGTTGCGTGCAGCTTGACGCTTTCACGTACAAGGATCTCTCATGCCACGGCACACTCTGCTGACCCGGCTGGAAACACTCGGCAATCGACTGCCACATCCCACACTATTATTCGTGTGGCTTTGCCTGTTACTGCTGCCACTCACCGCACTGCTAAGCGCATTGGGGCTGACCACCACCCATCCCATCACTGACGACACCGTCGCGGTGCGCTCGCTGATTGACGGTGACGGTGTGCGGTATCTGTTCACGTCATTGGTCAGTAACTTCACCGGCTTCGCCCCGCTGGGGGTCGTACTGGTTGCCATGCTGGGGCTCGGGGTCGCAGAACAATCCGGGGTGCTGTCCGTGAGTCTGGCCGCGCTGGTAAAGCGTGCCTCCGGGAAACTGCTGGTGGTCACCGTAGCGTTCGCCGGGGTGCTGTCGAGCATGACGGTGGATGCCGGCTATGTCGTACTGATCCCGCTCGCCGGGCTGGTGTTCCAACTGGCCGGACGCTCCCCGTTGGCCGGTATTGCCACTGCCTTTGCGGGAGTGTCCGGCGGCTTCAGCGCCAATCTGCTGGTGGGGCCGGTCGATGCCACTCTCGCCGGCCTGACCAGCGAAGCGGTCGCGCTGGTGGACCCCAGCCGAACCGTCGATGCCACCGGCAATTACTGGTTCATCATCGTGTCCACCTTCGTGGTGACAGCTCTGGTCAGCCTGGTCACCCTGCGCCTCACCGAACCGCGCCTTCGAACAATGGCAACCGACACCGCTGTCGAGGTTGAAACACCTGTCAGCCACCCCGCGGCCATGCGCTGGACGCTGGCCACTCTTGTGGTGCTGCTGACCCTGACCGCCCTGCTGGTGATCCCCGACAACGCCCCCCTGCGACACCCGGACACCGGCAGTGTACTGGGCTCGCCGTTCATTCACGGCCTGGTGGTAATTGTGGCGTTGCTGGCAGGGATATGCGGTGCCGTCTACGGCCGGCTCAGCGGTCAGTTTCGCCATGGCGGCGATATCATTACCGCCATGGAAACCACTATGGCCTCCATGGCGGGCTATCTGGTGCTGATGTTTTTCGCCGCCCAGTTTGTCGCCTGGTTCAATTACAGCCAGCTGGGCGTCCTGCTGGCTGTTGAGGGCGCCGCATGGCTTGGCAGCCTGTCGATTCCCAAAGTTGCCTTGCTGTTGTTGTTCGTGTTGCTGGCTGCCCTGATCAACCTGATGATTGGCAGCGCTTCGGCCAAATGGTCGATTCTGGCTCCCATCTTTGTACCTATGCTGATGTTGCTGGGCATCGAACCCGAAGCCACCCAGGCGGCCTACCGGGTGGGCGATTCCAGCACCAATATCATCACCCCGCTCATGCCCTACTTCGTACTGGTACTGGGCTTCGCCCGGCGCTATCAACCCGACACCGGCATCGGCACCCTGATGGCACTCATGCTGCCTTACAGCCTGACGCTACTGGTGGGGTGGTCGGTGTTACTGGGAATCTGGATCGGGTTTGGCTGGCCGCTGGGACCGTGAAGACACAGCTGCGAGCCATGAGCGACTAGCTGCGAGAAAAAGATAAAACCGTTGGTAATTCAGGGCGCAGACGCATTAACCAGCCCCTGGCAATAAAAAAACCGCGCCTGACTGGCGCGGTTTTTCTCGTAGCTAGCCGCTCGTCACGGCTTTTACTTGATCAACCGCAGCGTGAAAGGATACCTATAAGCCACACCCTCATTGGCTTTCAATCCGGCAATGATCACCATCACCACCCAGAAGATGAACAGCACCGGCATCAACACGGCTCCAATCGCCACAAACATCAGCACAAATGCGACGAAAAAGGCGATCAGCATGGTGATATTGAAGTTCACGGCTTCCTTGCCCTGATCATCGACAAAAGGACTTTCATCCTTCTTGACCAGCCACATCACCAGCGGGCCAATCAAGCTCCCGAAGGGAATCACCAACCCGATCAACGACAACAAATGGCAGCCCATCGCCTGGCTGCGTTCTTCCTTACTCGGGCCTTGCGGTTCAGCCCCACTTTGGGGGTGTTCATTCTCAGTCATGAAACCTTTCCTTGTTGATGACAAAAGAAACACTCTAGCCTGATGTAGATACCGTTACTGCCGAATTGTTCTCCTATTTGGCAGCGGCTGCTCGCTGTTGGAACGGAACGGGTTGATGTCGATACCACCACGGCGGGTAAAACGGCCATAAACGGTCAAGTGACGCGGCGAGCACTGCGACATCAGGTCAACAAACATCTGCTCGATAATCTGCTCATGGAAGCCCTGATGATTGCGCAAGGACACCACATAACGCAGGAAGCTGGCCGGACTGATAGCCCGGCCAGTGTAACGGATCACCACTGTGGCCCAATCCGGTTGGTTGGTGACCGGGCAATGGCTTCGCAGCAAATGCGAATAGAGCTGGCCGGTCTGCTCTGCGCCCTGATCACAGAGCAACAGTTCCGGGTTGTATTCGTAGTGCTCGAAATTCAGGTCGATGTTATCGACGCATTCACCACGATCTTCCCAGGTGGGAAAACCCGCGGATTCCTCCAGTGAATACAGCAGCACCTCAATATTGCCACCGACGGTCTGCGCCACGTCTTTTTCGATGGCCGCACGGACCTTGTCGCGATGATCAAACCGCGAGTTGGCGAAGGAATTGAGATACAACTTCAGGGATTTGGATTCGACAATATTCGGTGTAGTGCAGGGAATCCGCAGCTCGCACATGGCCACAATGGGCTTGCCCTTCTCATTCAGCCAGGACAATTCATAGGCATTCCAGATATCCGTGCCATGGAAAGGCAGGCTGGTATCTTCCAGCTCAAGGCTTTCCCGGGCATCCCAGCGGGGTACCGGACAAAGCAACGAGGGCGTGTACTCGTCCACATACTCACTGGAGCGACCCAGCGGGGTTTCCTTCAAGTAACTCATGGTGTCTCCTGGCTCAGCCGTCCGTTGGCTCAATATCCATAATAATTAATGTCGGATGCCGGTACCACGTCGCAATAACCACAGCGCGAACAGGTAAAAGGCCACCACAAAGCCACAAATGGCCGCCAGAGAGGCGTAAACATTCACATCACTGACACCCAACACCCCGTAGCGGAAGGCATTCACCATATACACAATCGGATTGGCCAGGCTCACGGTGCGCCAGAACTCCGGCAGCAGATCAATGGAATAGAACACCCCACCCAGATACGTAAGGGGCGTCAGGATAAAGGTGGGCACAATGGAAATATCATCAAACTTGTTGGCAAAGACCGCATTGATAAAGCCCCCAAGCGCAAACAGGGCCGCCGTCAGTATCACTACCGTGACCGTAATCAGCAGGTGTTGCATGCTCAGGTGCGTGAAAAACAGGCTCAGCAGACTGACAATCAACCCGACCAGCATCCCGCGCACCATCCCCCCCACTACGAAACCGGTGAGAATCACATGTGGCGGCATGGGAGAAACCAGCATTTCTTCGATGGAATGCTGGAATTTGGTGGAAAAGAACGAACTCACCACATTGCCATAGCTGTTCTGGATCACGCTCATCATGATCAGGCCCGGCACGATGTACTGCATGTAATCGAACCCGCCCATGTCGCCAATGCGGCTGCCAATCAGGTTGCCGAAGATGACGAAATACAATGTCATGGTGATTGCCGGCGGCAACAGTGTTTGTGGCCAGATCCGGGTGAAACGGCGAATTTCCTTGGTGACGATGGTCATGAACGCCACCCACTGATCACGGGCCTTCATGCTTTTTCTCCGGGCAGGTTCTGCTCAACCAGTCGCACAAACAGTTCTTCCAGCCGGTTGGCCTTGTTGCGCATGCTCATGACCTCGAACTGCTGTTCCGCCAGGGCGACAAACAGGGTGTTCAGGCTTTGCGTTTTGGGTACCGCCACTTCCAGGGTCTGGGCATCACGCAACACCACATCGAACCCTTCCAGCACCGGCGCGGTATCTACCGGGCGCGCCAGATCCAGCACGAACGTTTCCACCTGCAGTTTTTCCAGCAGCGCACGCATGGAGGTATTTTCGACGATGGTGCCGTGGTCGATGATGGCAATGTTACGGCAAAGGGATTCTGCTTCCTCCAGATAATGGGTCGTCAGAATAATCGTCTTGCCTTCCTGGTTAATGCGGGTGAGAAAATCCCACATGGAGCGACGTAGCTCGATGTCCACACCGGCGGTAGGTTCATCGAGGATCAATAACTCGGGCTCATGTACCAGAGCACGGGCAATCATCAACCGGCGTTTCATGCCGCCTGAAAGTGTTCGCGACTGCTTGTCCCGCTTTTCCCACAACCCCAGCTGGCGCAGATACTTTTCCGCCCGCTCTCGGGCCAACGGTGCAGGGATACCGTAAAACCCGGCCTGGGTCACAACGATATCAAACACCTTTTCAAACTGGTTGAAGTTGAATTCCTGCGGCACCACGCCAATCTTCATCTTGGCCTGGGAACGCTGGGTATCCAGCGAATGCCCGAAGATACTGACATCTCCGCCACTCTTGTTCACCAGAGAACTGACCACCCCAATGGTGGTGGATTTGCCGGCCCCGTTGGGCCCCAACAGGGCAAAGAAATCGCCCTTCTGAACCTCAAGATCAATGCCTTTGAGTGCCTGAACACCATTGGCATAGGTCTTGGTGAGATTCCGAATCGTCAATGCAGACAAGATTCACCTCAATGCGAATTAGGGAAACAGGGAGCGAAACGAGATTACAGTGCGCAGTGGCCGTGATCGCCACGCCAGATCCAGTGCATCCGGCTGTCCGTGAACCAGACCCACAGCCCTTCCATCATCCAGGGCCAGTCATCCTCGGTAATCTTGCGACGACCGTGTAGCTCGGCCACCAGCACGGCCAGAATGGTGTCGTGGGTAACATGCACGTTGAGATGTCCCGCCTGTGGCTCCCGCTCGCGCAGGTAAGCCGCCAGCTTGGCGCGCCCTTCTGCCGGTGACAGCATTCCGTCGAAAGGCTCCTGCAAGTGCTGGTTAAGAAAGCGGAACGCCCCCATCTTCAGGAAAGTGGGGCCGATTTCGTTGATATCAACCACGTAGCACCCCGGCTCGACCAGCGTGGTATCGGTGGTGATGTCCGGGAGCGCCTTGAGCAAACCTGCCTTCTTCGCCCCTTCGGCCATAGCCTTGGCCGTGTTGACACAACGGCCCACCGGGCTGGAGTAGAAGGCATCCACCGGGCGATTCAGCTTACTCCCCCAGTCACGCGCCATATCCACCCCCTCCGGGGTCAGCGGCAAGCGGTAATCGGCGAAGCCATTCTTGGCCAGTTCCCGCACGGAATGGCGGGTGAGCAGGTGGACAGGTTTGTCCCCGGGCAACAGGTTAAGAGCTTCCAGCAATCGCGGGTGTAAACGGGCCATAGTCACATCACTTCTGGTCAGCTATCAGTGTAGGCAGCTATGGGCGGAATGCCAATGCCAGGATGGAGCTCCCCACGCGCCAGGCAGTGGCACCGAACAGGATTACGCGGGGCTCACCTGTAAAGCGCCATCGCTGGCGTCCGGCGAATAACGACAAAAAAACCCCTCGAGGGAGGGGTTTTCAGCGTTTATCTGGATCGCCTGCGGTGCATGCCAATAAACATCAACAACAGTCCAGTAGCCAGGGGCAGGCTGCCCCCTCCACCACCACTATCACCACCGCCTCCGGAGACAATTGCTCCTTCAGGCTGTGGTGACCAATCAGCTTCAGCCAGACCGGTCAGGCCGGTCTCTTCATGTATCAAGGCCTGCATTAGTGCAACCTTAAAGGCCGCCTTATGGCCGCTCAAGACATGCGTGTCAGACTCATAGCTCAAGTCCGCCGGACTATAAAATTCAATATCAGTGATGATATGGCCATCCGGATCACTCACGAAGCTATCGAGATCGAGCACAATATCTGCATCAGGGTCTTCAAGATCTGCCACTTGAGCCTCATATTCTTCTCTGAGCGCCTGAACATCCAAAGTGGGCTCCTGATTTCTTTCCGTGGAACCAATATCTATCGCGGCCCCCAGAATCCGCACAGACTGACGCTGTTCAGAAGCGGGAACCCCGTCCTCGCCCGCAATGGCCGATGGTCTTCCCGCATCGATAACGGGACTATCGGCGCTGGCAAGGTAGTAAGGCAGATGCCCAAGGCTAAATGACAACTCACCCAGATAGGCGGGAGCACCTTGATACAAGGCTGTTGTCGAATCCATAGAAACATTCTCGGAACCGAATCGCCTCTCCACTGACGGGAGGAAAGAGTAGCTAGCGGCGAGATCTACTCCATACAGGCTAATTGGCATGCCCTCGGTGAAGTAACGGTCGAAAATAGTGTGATCTATTTCTATGCTACCGTGATATTCACTGGAATTTCGCGGCTTATAGGTTTTTATATCCAGCAGGGGGCCATCACTGTTTACATTATCAACCCAGGTGGAGTGAGCTATTTTTACGTTCGCACCCTCAGTCACCATAATCGGGTATACCGAATTATGCCCAGCAACTGTGCTCTGAATAATCTCGATATTGGGATAGTGATAAGTTGAATATGCCGTGTCCCACATGGCCAAAAACAGGTGCTGCTTCGACAGTAACAATGCGCTGTCTATGACCTTGATGGTCCCACGTCCATATAAGGAGATAACCTTATCTTCGGCAACAAAAACAGAACGACGAAGAGCAATCTCTTGCTCCTCACCATAGCCGCGCAGGTGAAGCCCGGAGTTTTCGATATAGGAGTTTTCAACCGAAACAGAAATAGGAGCCACAGAACCCGATGCGAACAGGAAGTTGCCATTATCACTGAACACGCTATTTCCCGTATTCAGTTCAACCCGCGAAGAACATAGCCGGATAGCATTCGAAAAACCCGAGGCTCTCAGGTTATACATAGAGACTTCACCGCAAGCGCGAACCCCCATCGAGAACCCCAAAGACGGGTCATTGACCACACCCAGAGACAAATTGCGCAAGCCAACATTAATATCGCTATCAATCTCGAAAAGCACCTCAGCAGCAGAGGTCAAGACTGCTTCTTCTCCCTGCACACCAATGATTTCCACATCGTCGGTGATGAAATAACCTTGCGAAGTACCAATCTGTATACCCGCTGGAAGAAAAATCGTGTCTGGTCCCGTCACCGCATTGGCATTGGCTAGCGCTTCACGCAAGGTCAAGAGCTCATCGACAGGATCATTATCGTCCCCAGAACTATTTACATAAAACGTTTGCGCCTGAACCAGACAAGCCACAGAGCACACGATGCAAGCAACAAAATACCGAAACATACCGCCCCCTAACGGGCGTACTCCCTGGCAGCCCGACATTCTTCTCTTGTTAATTACTATTCCGATCCCGCGCCAGAGCTTACCCGGAATTTTTACGCAATTAAATGAACAAAATTCAGCCGGCAGGCACCGGCCTGCGGTTTTTGGTGGGATTAGGCCCTGGATTAGATACTCTCGCCAGGCACTGAAGAAAACAAAAAAGGGACCCGATTGGGTCCCTTTCGATTTGGAGCGGGAAACGAGATTCGAACTCGCGACCCCGACCTTGGCAAGGTCGTGCTCTACCAACTGAGCTATTCCCGCTTAACTTACTGCCAGCTAATCACTAGCGAATTAGTGGCGTCCCCTAGGGGAGTCGAACCCCTGTTACCGCCGTGAAAGGGCGGTGTCCTGGGCCACTAGACGAAGGGGACCCGGGCTTGACGTGGTGCGTCAAAGCGGCGCGTAGAATAGGTATCTGGTGCCCCTTCGTCAAGGAAAAATTTTGTCCTTCCTCACCATTGACCCGAAAAAGTCACGCTGCTCTGATAATGGCGCGCTATAACGACGAATCTTTCGTCAACTTGCTGAAAAAACGCTCATTTATCGGGAGAAATGCATGTCCATCAAGTTGTACGGGGCCGCCCTGTCGCCCTTTGTCCGTAAAACCCGCGTTGCCCTGGCCCTGAAAGGCATCGAGTACGAAGCCGTCCATGTGGACCCCGCCAACACCCCGGAAGGCTACGAAAAGATCAGCCCCATGAAACGCATTCCGGCGCTGGAGATTGATGGCCAGTACCTGGCCGATTCCGCCGCCATCTGTACCTGGCTGGAAACCACCCAACCAGAACCCGCACTCTACCCCAGCGATGCCATGGAACGTGGACGGGTGATCTGGTTTGAACGCTTTGCGGATTACGACCTGGCCATGCGCTGCACCTTCGCGGTGTTCCGTAACCGGGTGGTGATGCGGCTCATGGGCAAAGAGTGTGACGAGGACAAGGTCCAGCACGCCCTGAGCACCACCATTCCCCCGCTGTTCGCCTATCTGGACAAGGAACTGGAAGGCCGTGACTACCTGGTGGGCAACAGCCTGACCGTCGCCGACATCGCCCTGGCCAGTCAGATGGTCAACTTCAAGCACGGCGGCGAACAGATTGATGCCGACACCTACCCCAACCTGGCCGCCCACACCGAGCGCATGCACGCGCTGGCGCCTTTCGCCAAGACCATTGAGAAAGAGTCCGGGTTTATTCAGAAAGCGCTGGGAAGTCAGTGAACAGTTAACAGTGAAGAGTGAACAGCGCGCGTTCAGCGCGGCAGGTTCCTGAACGCATGAGGCCGCGTCCTTTCTCCGGGCGCGGCCTCATGCGTTTTGGAGCAGAAAGCCCCATCCGCGACGCAGCTGACTATTCACTGTTCACGGAAACCAGGGCGGCGCGCCCATTTGGCGCCACCCTTACCACCGCAACAGCGGCGTGGCGGAGTTGCTTTTCCAGGGCCAGGGCTTTTTCCTTGGGGGCGAACAGGGCTTCAATGCCGAAGGTGACACGGCTGCCGCTACGCCAGGGACGGCTGGTGACCCGCCCGCGCAGAAACACCCCGCTTTCCGGCCGACTCGCCTGAGTCGGTTGTGGGTCCCAGAGGTCACCGTTGCGGACCAGCGGGACATACACCACATCACCGGGGCGAAAGTCAGCAGATTCTCCTGGCTCTATGGTGTCGAAGTCGTAATTCAAGCGGGCGTAATTACCGCGGAACAGGTCGCGGGGATCCACCGGGCGGGTTTTCAGTCGCACCTCCTCACCCAGCCACAGGGGATAAAAGCCGTTCACCCAGACACCGGCCATGACCACCAGCTGGAACAGGATAGCCGCCGCAAAGGCGAATTTGCGCTGCCGGTTATTCATGGCCCGCCCCTCCCTGTCGATCTCGCCAGTAGTGGGCGGCCAGGAACAGGATGCCGGCCGCCAGCAGGAACAACACCGAGCCCCCCACGTAATCACCCACCAGATCCACGTAGCGCATCATCCCCAACACCAACAGCAGCGCCACCCCGCTGTAGAAATACTGGCTGAGCCCCTTGAGCAACCCCTGCTGCACCAGCACGATGGCCGAGCCCAGCACCAGCAGATTGACCAGCACCGTCACCGGGACAGCCATGGCCTCGTTGATTCCTCCATGCAACAGCACCATGACCAGTGGCAGCCCCATCACCAACCCACGGGATAACGGGTGAGCCGAACGGTTACGCAGGGCCAGGCAGGCCGCCGGGATGGCAGCCAGCAAACCCATCCACAACCCCGGATCCATTACGGTCTCCAACTCTTTCAGGTACCCCTCACAGAACTCGGTGAAGGTAAACGGCAGCAACAACAGTAGATAACCCCGCAGCGCCCACAATGACAACAGTGTGGCGGTACGGCGCAGATACACCGAGGTCGTGGCCGAGAGCCGGTGCCCGGCCATAAAGATCAGTGCCAACAGTCCCATGTTCAGGGTCAGATGGCCGGCCTCGATATCCGGTCGCCAGGGGTAACCGTAGGCCCAGCCCAACAAGACATTCAGCCAGCTCACCGCCGCCGCCACGGTAACGATCATCAGCCCCGCAGAACATGCCATCCGAGCCACCGCAACACTGCACCCCAGGAACAGCACCATGGCCCAAGGTGGGCTGAACTGGCCCTCGGCCATCAACCAGAACAAGGCCAGTGCCAGCATCAACAGGGCAATCACACGGCTGCGGGTCAAGAGCGCCATGGGCGCCACACCCAGCGCCCACACCAACAGACCATCCGGGAAGTGCTCTCCCAAGTGGTAAATATGCGCGATCAGCATGATCGACGCCCCGTAACTGATACTCCCGACAAACAGCCAGCCAATGCCGCTGCCATCACGCAGGAAGTGCCGCACCCCGATACCGTTCAGCACCAGGGTTGTCGCCACCAGGCCCAGCATGCGCACCACACGGGGGATTTCCTCCCAGTTGGCCGACACCAGCAGCATCATGGCCATGCCGGCAAACAACAGCGCCACGCCCACCAGTACCTTGTAGGCCAGCGAGCCATCGCTGACATCCTCCAGACTGGTGCCGTAGCGCGCCAATATCCGCTCGCCCTGCTCCGCACTGATGTCCCCGTCATCCACCCATTGGCGACATTCACTGCGCAGCTCCCGGCGTAATAATCCGAGCAGTTGCATGAATCGGTCCTGTCTCTTTTTTTCGATAAGACCGCAGCGGACAGGGAAACGCAATGGAGGGGTGTTACGGGGTGTTTGGTTGGGTGTTCAATAGAGAGACGCCGCGCAACCCGCTTTGCGCTAAAAAGCCTCGGTACCAAGGCCGAACAGATGGGACAAGAACGTAGGGCTGAAATCGGCGAAGATCGATCTCCGCCGGCGCACTAACCTTGTTAGATTCGGACAGCGTTCTGAGAATCCTTGCCTCGCTGAAACGAGGATCACCATGCAGGCCGTGTCTTGCAGAGGCTCTGGAATCTATACCTCGCCCAGGCTCGGATCGCCATGCGAGCATGGCTCCTACAGGTTGTGTGGGGCACCGAGGGCGGGTGCGGCGATGGCATCACCCCCGCCCCGTGTAGGAGCTATGCTTGCATGGCGATTCTCGAACCTACAACCAGACCGCACCCCAATACGGATAATCCCCCAACCGGGTCACCAACCCCGCCCGCAGCGGATTGGCAATGACATACCGCGCCGTGGGCAGCAGGTCTGACTCACGGCGCAAGGCCCGATCGTGGAAACCTCTCTGCCA